>Ga0255774_10001033_pt1 | contig 23486 bp, 21 predicted proteins | sample 101ome_17_FD_179972 | JGI IMG/M metagenome (GOLD analysis project Ga0255774, IMG submission 179972) | Coastal salt marsh microbial communities from the Groves Creek Marsh, Skidaway Island, Georgia - 101407AT metaG (version 2) | ecosystem: Environmental > Aquatic > Marine > Intertidal zone >... | reverse complement strand
TAAGGTGCATGTCGCACCCGATGCGCAAAAGACCGATGGCCAGCAAATGAGCCGTGCTTTGCTTTTGTCACGCAAAGCCGAAGCCGACGCCAAGCCCGAATTGGAAATCTATGCTGATGATGTTTTGTGCGCGCATGGGGCAACGGTTGGCGAACTTGATGAATCCCAGCTTTTCTATCTGACAAGCCGCGGTATTGACCGGGATACGGCGCGTGGAATGTTGATCTCGGCATTTCTTGATGATGCCATTGACAGCATCAGCCATTCCGCATTGGCAGACATGTTGCGGCCGGTGACGACCGCATGGATGACGGCATCAAACCTTTCTGAAACCGGAGATAAATAATGGATGCAAATGCCGTAGATACCAGCATGACTACCAACATGACTGGCGGATATGATATCGAAAAAATCCGGTCTGATTTTCCAATCTTGTCGCGTGAAATTCACGGCAAGCCATTGGTTTATCTTGATTCTGCGGCATCGGCGCAAAAGCCAAAAGTGGTGATTGACGCGTTGGTTTCGGCCTATTGCGATACTTATTCAAATGTCCATCGCGGCCTGCATTTCCTGTCTGAGGCGTCAACCGATGCCTATGAGGCGGTGCGTGGCAAGGTTGCGCATTTCATTGGCGCAAAATCAGGTGATGAAATCGTGCTGACCGCTGGTGCAACAATGGCGTTGAACATGATTGCACAATGCTGGGCCTTGCCAAGATTAAAGGCAGGTGACGAGATTTTGATCAGCATTGCCGAACATCACGCGAATATCGTGCCGTGGCAGATGGTGGCCGAAAAGACCGGTGCGGTTCTTCGTGCCTTTCCGGTTGATGAAGATGGTAGTTTCAATATGACGGCCTTTACCGACATGATCACAGCCCGAACCAAAATTGTGTCAGTACCGCATGTCTCAAATGTGCTTGGCACCGTTTTTCCGGTTGCCGAAATGGCCAAGATTGCGCATGACGCCAATGCGCTTATGGTTGTTGATGGTTGTCAGGGCGTTGTTCATATGCCGGTTGATGTTCAGGCCTTGGATGCTGATTTTTATGTTTTCTCAGCGCATAAGCTCTATGGGCCGAATGGTGTTGGCATTCTGTGGGGCAAGGCTGAAATTCTGGCCGAATTACCGCCATTTTTGGGTGGCGGGGATATGATTGACCGCGTGACCATCGAAAAATCCACCTATGCTTTGCCGCCGCATCGTTTTGAGGCGGGAACACCGGCCATTGCCGAAACCATCGCCCTTGGGGCGGCGGTTGATTATGTGCAATCGATCGGTATGGAAGCCATTCGGTCGCATGAACAAGATATTCTGTCCTATGCGCATCAGCGGCTTTTGGCGGTTGATGGCTTGCGCCTTATTGGTACGGCCGTTGGAAAATCGGGTGTTGTATCTTTTACGATGGATTGTGCCCACCCGCATGATATTTCAACAATCATTGATAATGATGGTGTGGCCATTCGTGCTGGCCATCATTGCGCCCAGCCATTGATGGATTTCTATGATCTTCCATCAACCGCGCGGGCATCGGTTGGCATCTATACCACGCGTGAAGAATTTGACGCTCTGGCGACTTCGCTGGAAAAAGTGAACCGGATTTTCGCATAGGGGCGGGGTGATGACACAAGATCACAATTTCAAAACAGCCGCGCCAGATGATGCCGGTCTTGATAATAACGGTCCGGCTCTTGATGGTCCGGGTCTTGCCGATTTTTTGCCCGATACCAGCAATGGCTATATTGCCAAGGCTGGTGCGCCGCTTGAAAATCCGGTTGGACAGGCCGATCCGGTGGCCGTTGAAGATGCGCTGAAATCGGTTCATGATCCGGAAATTCCGGTGAATATTTATGATCTTGGTCTGATCTATGATGTTGAACGGCGGCAAAATGGTGATGTTTATGTTACCATGTCACTGACGGCACCCGGCTGCCCTGTTGCTGGTGAAATGCCAGGGCAGGTGGCGCGGGCATTGGCTGCGGTTGACGGTGTTGGCGAAGTTTCGGTCGAATTGGTCTGGAGCCCGCCTTGGACGCCCGAGCGTATGAGTGATGATGCACGCCTTGCTTTGGATTTTTAAATGAGCGGTTTGCGAAAGACCGGCTATTTGGAGCTTGAAAACCATGTTTGACCCAACAAAACCAATTGTCACCTTGACCGAAGCTGCGACTGGCCATGTTCATCGTTTGATGGCGCGGGCTGACAATGATGTGATTGGTCTTCGTGTCGGGGTAAAAACGGCGGGCTGTTCGGGCATGCAATATGATGTTCAATTTGCCACCGAGCAAAAGCCATTTGAAGATAAAATCGAACAGGACGGTGTGACCTTATTTATTGATCCAACCGCCGTGATGTTTTTGATTGGCTCGCAAATGGATTGGCAGGAAGATAAATTTTCCGCCAAATTTGTTTTCAGTAATCCCAATGAAATTGCCCGCTGTGGCTGTGGTGAAAGCTTTTCAGTTTCAACACCATCATAAACCCTAGCGCGTTTTAACGATTGTAAGGCAGCTATGGCTTCGTCCAATTTGCGCAAAACGGCGTCGCTTCTTCGTGCGCTGATGCATTACACTGCCCCACGCGGTGATAATAAGATCCGTGTGCGGATTGGTGCGGCCTTTGCCTGTCTTATTGCGGCGAAAAGCTCGAACATGGTGACACCGCTTTTGTATGGGGCGGCGGTTGATCTGGTGAATGGCGATGCTGGCTTTGCCATGTCGGCTTTGATGTTTCTTGTTGGTGGCTATGCGTTGGCGCGGCTTGGCCAGCAGGTGTTTAGCGAGGCCAAACAATATCTTTTTGCCAAGGTGGCACAACGCGCTGTTCGTGGCGCAGCATTGAACGCCTTTCGCTATCTTCATAAATTATCGCTTCAATTCCATATGGATCGCCAAACTGGCGGAATGAATCGCGCGATTGATCGCGGTGCCAAGGGTATTGAATTTCTACTGACGATCGCCTTTTTCGAGGTTTTGCCGCTTTTTGTCGAAGTGGCCTTTGTCAGCATCATCATGTGGCATTTATTTGGTGGGTTTTACGCAGGTGTTACCTTTTTAACTGTTGCAGCCTATGTTTATTTCACCATTCGCGTCACTGAATGGCGGATCAGGTTTCGCCGTGAAATGAACACGGCTGATGAAACCGCCGCCACTCGCGCAGTTGATTCCTTGCTGAATTACGAAACCGTCAAATATTTCAATGCTGAAGATGTTGAGGCGGCACGTTATGACGCGGCGATGGCCGATTATGAGGTGATGGCGGTTCGATCACATACATCGCTGTCAGTTGTCAATATCGGGCAGGGAACCATCATTGCATTTGGCCTGATGGCGGTTATGGCAATGGCGGGTGCTGATATTCAAAAGGGCAATTTGACCGTTGGCGATTTTGTTGCGGTGAATACCTATCTTTTACAGCTTTATCTGCCGCTTAATTTCCTTGGCTGGGTTTATCGTGAATTGCGCCAAGCGCTTGTTGATATGGAACGGATGTTTGGCCTGCTTGATGAAGAACCGGGCATTGCCGACAAGCCAGCGGCAAAACCGATCAAGATTGATGGCGGTGAAGTGGTTTTTGACAATGTGCATTTTGCCTATGGTGACCGACCGATTTTAAAAGGCGTTAGCTTTACCGTTAAGCCCGGTAAACGTGTTGCGATTGTCGGGCCAAGCGGGTCGGGAAAAACCACCATTTCACGGCTGTTATTCCGGTTTTATGATCCGGTATCGGGCGCGGTTCGTCTTGATGGGCAGGATCTTCGTGATGTAACGCAGGCCAGCGTTCGTGCGGCCATTGGTGTGGTGCCACAAGATACGGTGATGTTCAATTCAACGATTGGCTATAATATTGGCTATGGGCGCAATGGTGCGACCCAAGACGATATTGCCGCTGCGTCAAAAATGGCCTCAATTGACCAGTTCATTGCTGGTTTGCCTGATGGCTATGACACGATGGTCGGGGAACGCGGGCTGAAATTATCTGGCGGTGAAAAACAGCGTGTTGCGATTGCCCGTGCCATTTTGAAAAAACCGTCAATCTTTTTGTTTGATGAGGCAACCTCGGCATTGGATAGCCGTACTGAAAAAGAAATCCAGCATGCGCTTGATACCGTATCGAAAAGCCAAACCACCCTGGTAATTGCGCATCGGCTATCGACAATTGTGAATGCTGATGAAATTATTGTCCTTGCCGAAGGCGAAATTATCGAACGCGGAACCCATCGCCAGCTTTTGTCGCAAAAAGGGTTATATGCGCAAATGTGGGAACGCCAATCATCAGGGTTTCAAGATGATGAACTGCCATCTAACATCATGCATGACAAAGCCGGTTTGCAGGGGGTTTAGCCGTAATGTTTGATTGGGCACGTTCGGCGGGTTTGCCAATGCTTGGTGGTCATGATTTATATGTTTATCATCGTGATGCCTCGGTTCGAGCGCATTTCTGGCCAGCCGGTCAGGCAGCGCGGAATCCGGATGAAAAATATGTTGTTGATGCCATTGCGCCTGCCCCGTCAAACGCGCATAAAACCATTGTCATCCTTCCCGGATTTACCGAATTTTGCGAAAAATACAGCGCCGAAGTCCTGCATTTCCATGAAAAGGGCTATCACGTTTTGATCATTGATTGGCCCGGGCAAGGTCAGTCAGGCCATTTTGGCCGACACCCGCTTGCGGTTCATTGTACCGATTTTGATCATCACCTATCGGCGCTTGATGCAGTGGTTTCGGCTGCTGGTCTGGATGGGCATGAACTCGTTCTATTTGGTCATTCGATGGGCGGGCATCTTGCGCTTCGCTATGCCGCATGGCGCCGCTACAAGGTCGCGGCGGTAATCTTGTCGGCACCAATGATGGCTCCGCCAGTCATGCCGGTCTGGTTAATCCGGCTAACCAGCTATGTTCTTGGCAGTCTTGGTCTTGTCCGATCACACCCCCCATTTCACCGTGTGCTGTCTTTGGACTGGGTGCGGCATTACCGGCCGGAAAATGTGCTGACGCGATATCCAAAAGGATATGAGGATCAATTTGTTTGGTTCGATGATGCGCCCGAATTGCGCCGCAGCGGGCCAACCATTGGTTGGGTTAGCGCGGCCTATCACTCTTGTGCGCTTTACACGTTAAATCCCGACTGGTTAGCCGCGCTTGACGTGCCGGTTCTGGCTTTTGTGGCTGGTGATGAGCGTGTTGTCTTTGCGCCAGCAACCGATAGCAGTCTTTCCCATATCAGAAATCTTGAGCGCATTGTGTTTGATGGTGCGCGGCATGAATTAACCCGCGAATTACCCGAAGTAACCGACGCTTTATGGCATCATGTTGATCTGTTTCTAGCGCGGCTTGACACCGCCTATAGCTATGAGATTGACGATAATTAGCCGCTTTTTTCAGTGCTATTAGCGTTTTCGCCACCGTTGGGGCCATAAAACATCACCCATGTCGACATTGTGTCGCCGAAATTGGTAAAGCGATGCGGCAGGCCGGCTGGCACAAACAAGAAATCACCCGGGCCAAATGATATAATTTCATCACCCATTTCGAAGTTTCCATGACCTTCGATGATGACATAGCATTCGTCGCGATCATGCGGTTTTTGATGATCGGTTGTCATGGGTTGATACACTTCAACAACAAGGCTGCCATGCGTGAATAAGATGCTGAATGGCGTGGTGTTTTCGCCGCTGCTGGCCTGTTTCAGGCTAAGCGCGCGCCTTGCCTGCGTCACATCAAGATGCTTTGCCTTTGTCATGACCATCACCATGCTTTGAAAAACTGCATGGTTAGGATATCAAAAGCGTCTTAAAATTTGATTAAATTTGCATCAATATTTTGGCTCAAGGCCATCACGGCTCAGGTTAGGAATTGTTCTCTTGTGGCGCGCTCGGACAGCGAGAAGCCCGGATCATATAAAAGCTTAAGCGTAATATCATTGGCCTGTTCAACAGCAACGCGGGTCACATGCCGAATTTCGGCGCTATCAGCGCTGGCGCTTACCGGACGGAATTCATGTTCAAGAACATCAAGGATCACTTTTGATACATCGGGCAGTAATGCACCCCGCCAGCGCCGTGGCCGAAAGGCCGAAATCGGCGTTAGCGCCATTAACCCGCCGCCAAGTGGAATGATCGGACCTTGTGCTGATAAATTATAGGCGGTTGATCCTGCTGGGGTTGCAACAAGAATACCGTCACAAACAAGGCATTCCATTTGCTGTTTATCATTCACCGAAATGGCGATATGCGCCGCATTATGCGTTTGCCGTAATAAAGACACTTCATTAATTGCCAATGCGTCATGCGTGCTGCCATCGCGTGCTGTTGCGGTCATCCGCAACGGATGCAAAGGTGCGGTTTCGGCAGCGGCAACCCGATCAGGCAAATCATCATTTTCGTAATTATTCATCAAAAACCCAAGCCGCCCGCAATTCATGCCAAAAACAGGCAAGCCATATGACAATGAATCCTGCAACACATGCAACATATGCCCATCACCGCCAAGCGCAACAATATGGGTCGCGTCCTCGATTTTGGTCTGACCATAAAGTCCGGTCAGCTGCGTAAGGCGAAGTTTGGCCTCATCATGTTCAGAAGCGCTAAAATGGAGTTTCATGACCACCTGCTATCATAGGACCAATGGTTGGGATAATCTCAATGCATGGCTTATCATAGAGTTTTTGCCGCTCAAAGGCAAAACCACTTGCCAATTGGCACCGATATCGGCCATCTTCACGAGATGAGCAATTCCCCATTTCTAATTCAGCCAAATCCAGATACCCCCGGCCTGTCACAGCCAGTTGAGGGGGTCAATGAAACCGGTCAGCCAGTTACCTTGCCCGTGGTGACGGAAAAACCCATCACCTTGTTTTTGAACCGCCAAGAAATTGTGACCTCAATGACGCTTGGTGACTGGGTGCCGGAACTGGCCGTTGGCTATTTCTTGAACCAGAACATGCTTCAGCGCGATGATGAAATCACCGACATTGATGTTGATGATGATCTTGGCGTGGTGATTGTGCGTACCGCGCGTGAAACCGATTTTGAAGCCAAGATGAAACGGAAAATCCGCACTAGCGGCTGTGCTGAAGGCACCGCCTATGGCGATATGATGGAACGGTTTGACGATATAGCGCTTGATAAGGATGCCCGTTTCAATGCCAGTTGGCTGATCGAACTGTCAAAGGCAATCAATACCGCGCCAAGCCTTTATTTAAGTGCTGGTGCCATTCATGGCTGTGTGCTGTGCCAGAAAAACCGGCCGCTTGTCTATATGGAAGATATCGGGCGGCATAATGCGGTTGATAAGATTGCTGGCTGGATGTTTTTGAATAACGCATCACCGCATGACAAGGTGTTTTACACAACCGGGCGGCTGACCACGGAAATGGTGATCAAAACCGTGCAAATGCAGATTCCGGTTTTGGTGTCGCGCTCGGGCTTTACCGCTGCGGCGGTTGATCTGGCACGGCAGGCGGGATTGACGCTGATTGGCCGTGCAAAAGGCAAAAGATTCATCGCTTTATCGGGCATTGAACGGATCATTTTTGACAGCGGTGATGCGGCTGATGTGGCCGACAGCCCGTCACGTCAACGCGCCGCCCAGCAGGATGAACGCTAATGACCCGAAAATCAGCAATCATATTGCTTGCCGGTGGGCAAGCGCGGCGCATGGGTGGCGGCGATAAAAACCTGATTGAATTGGCCGGTAAACCGGTTTTACGCCATGTTCTTGACCGTGTTGATTTTGCCAACCGGCCGATCATGCTGAATGCGAATGGTGATCCGGCGCGCTATGCCGATTTTGGCTTGCCGGTCTGCGCTGATGTGATTGACGGTTATGCAGGGCCGTTGGCGGGCATTTTGACCGGCCTTGAATGGGTCGCGGCAAATCAGGCTGATTGCACCCATATGGTCAGCCTTGCCACCGATGCACCTTTTTTGCCAATTGATTTGATTGCGCGGCTTGAATCGGCGCTTGATGATGGGGCTGATATCGCTCAGGCCATGTCATATACGCGCCGCCATCCGGTTTTTGCCATCTGGCCGGTGGCGCTGGCTGGTGCGCTTCGCAAGGCGGTAATTGATGACGGATTGCGCAAAATTGATGATTTTACCGCGCGCTATCATTGCGTGACGGTTGAATTTGCGGGAACGCCCGATCCTTTTATGAATTTAAACCGGCCTGATGATTTTGATCTGGCGATTGAATTTTTGGCCAAGCCATCGCAAGATGGGTAACGCATCATAAAACTGACGCTGATCTGGCTTTTCGTCTCAAAACCGGTTATTAGACTGCTGTTCGACCTGTCAGGGCAAGAGGAGCCGCACGCGCATGACCAATCAGGTAATTGCATCGGCAAAGACATTATTTTCTGCTTATCGCGAAGCCTTGACAGGCCTTGAGGCCGGTCTTGGGTCGGATTTTTCCAAAACCGTTGATTTAATGAAGGCCAGCACTGGCCATGTTGTTGTTTGCGGCATGGGGAAATCGGGCATTATTGGCCGAAAAATTTCAGCAACATTGGCATCAACAGGAACACCATCATTGTTTTTGCATCCGGCCGAGGCCATTCATGGCGATCTTGGCATGGTGCGCCGCGGCGATATTGTGCTGTTGATATCCTATTCGGGCAGTACCGAAGAAATTGTGCGGCTGTTGCCGGCGTTCAAAAGACTGGATGCACGATTGATTGCGATGACTGGTAATCCGTCAAGCATCATTGCAACAAGTGCCGAAATCAGCCTTGATATCTCGGTTGATCGCGAAGCTTGCCCGTTGAATTTGGCACCAACAACATCCAGTCTAAATTCGCTTATTCTTGGTGATGCGATTGCTGTTGCCCTGATGGAGGCGCGCGGCTTTCAAGAAAGCGACTTTGCCAACACCCATCCGGGCGGTGCGCTTGGTCGCCGGTTATTGACGCGCGTTCGTGATAAGATGCGATCCCAGAACCTGCCTTTTGTCGATGCAAAGGCGTCGGTTCAAGATGCGCTGTTAGTGATGACTGAAGGTCGTCTTGGGCTTGCATTGGTTGGCAGCCGTGACAAATTATCCGGCGTGATCACCGATGGCGATTTACGCCGCTTGCTGGTCAATGGTGCCGATTTGAAAAGCACCAAGGTTTGTGATGTTGCCAGCCCAGTGCCGCTAACGATTGGCCCTGACGAGATGATGGGAACGGCTGAGGCAAAAATGCTGGAATCGAGGGTGCAATGTCTTGTGGTGATTGCCGAGACTGGCCATGTTGATGGTGTGATACAGATTTATGAATAGGCATTTAGGCCGTTTTTCACGGTGATATCATCCGGTTTTAATCCATTTTTTTCTACTAGCCTTTGTTTTTGGGCGGATAAATATTATGAAGCTCGACGCCTTTGACTATAGCCTTCCCGCTGAAAAGATTGCCACAAAACCGGCTGATCCACGCGAATCTGCCCGTTTGCTCGACCTGTCGGATGATGGCATTACCGACCTCCATATTAGTGATATGCCAGCATTGCTTCGTGCAGGTGATGTTCTGATTGTCAATAATACCCAAGTGATCCCAGCCCGCCTTGATGGGCGGCGTGGGCAGGCGAAAATCAGCGTGACGCTTCATAAGCGTGAATCGGATCAGATTTGGCGTGTTTTTGCCAAACCGGCCAAGAAATGCCGCATTGATGATGTGATTATTTTTGCCGATGATTTTGCCGCAACGGTGCTTGGTCGCGGCGAGGGCGGCGATGTCGAGCTTGGCTTTATCAATCCGGCCAATGCGGCTTGTTTGACAAGGCTTGAACTTGACGCCTGTCTTGATCGTTATGGCAGCATGCCTTTGCCGCCCTATATCGCCCGCCCAGATGGTGCCGAACCAGCCGACCGGCAAGATTACCAAACCATGTTTGCCCGCCATCGTGGGGCGGTGGCGGCGCCAACAGCCGGATTGCATTTCACCGATAATCTGGCCAAAGCCATTGCCGTCACCGGCGCACGCATTTTGCCAGTCACGCTGCATGTTGGCGCGGGCACTTTCCTGCCGGTGACAGCCGATGATATCAAAGATCACAAAATGCATAGTGAATGGGGTCAGATCAGCGCCGAAACCGCAACCGCCATTGCCGAGGCGCGTGCCAATGGCGGGCGGGTTATCGCCGTTGGCACAACCAGCTTGCGAATTCTTGAGGCCTGCTACCAGCAACATGGTGCGGTGATCGAATTTGCCGGTGAAACTGATATTTTCATCACACCCGGATATGAATTTGGCGTCATTGACGCATTATTGACGAATTTTCACCTGCCAAAATCAACCTTGCTGATGCTTGTCAGCGCCTTTGCTGGCATGCAAAAAATTGCCATGGCTTACCGCCATGCCATTGCCAATGATTACCGCTTTTTCTCTTATGGCGATGCCTGTTTTATGACACGCAACCCATCTCCTGATATCATCGCCAGTATTGCCGCCATTGCTGATCAATAATGGCCAGCTTTGCTGCTTTCAAACCAATTAACGGATTTTGCCATGTCTGAACAAGCTGAAAAATTTGGGTTTACCCTGAAGGCCACTGATGGCATGGCGCGTCGGGGTCGTTTGACCACCGCATGGGGCGCGGTTGAAACGCCGGTTTTTATGCCGGTTGGCACCGCCGCCACGGTAAAGGGCATGATGCCAGATTCGGTAAAATCAACCGGTGCCAGCATCATTCTGGCAAATACCTATCATCTTATGCTTCGCCCCGGAGCCGAACGTGTTGCACGGCTTGGCGGGGTTCGCAAAATGATGGGATGGGACGGCCCGCTATTGACAGATTCCGGTGGGTTTCAAGTGATGTCGCTTGGCCCGCTTCGAAAGCTTGATGAAGATGGGGTGACTTTTAAATCGCATCTTGATGGCAGCAAGCACCGGCTTACACCCGAACGCTCTACCGAGATTCAGCATCTTCTTGATGCAACCATCACAATGGCCTTTGATGAATGTACACCATTTCCGGCAACCAAGCCGGTTGCCGCTGAATCAATGGCTTTGTCGATGCGATGGGCCAAACGGTCACGCAGCGCGTTTCAGGCACGCACCGGTTATGGCCAGTTTGGCATTGTCCAAGGGTCGGTATTTCCTGATTTGCGAGCTGAATCTGTTGCTGCGCTTGAGGAAATTGATTTCGAAGGCTATGCCGTTGGCGGGCTTGCCGTTGGTGAAGGGCAGCAAGCGATGTTTGAAACGCTTGAGGTTACAACGCCGTTGATGCGGCAGGACAAGCCACGCTATCTGATGGGAGTTGGCAAGCCATCCGATCTTGTAGGCGGGGTGGCGCGCGGTATTGATATGTTTGATTGTGTTTTACCAACAAGATCTGGGCGAACCGGACAGGGATTTACCCGCCGTGGGCCGGTGAATTTGAAAAATGCCCGCCATGCCGACGATCCGCGCCCACTTGATGAAGCCTGTGGCTGTCCGGCCTGTTCGCGCTATAGCCGTGCCTATCTTCACCATCTGTTCAAGGCCGAAGAAGTTTTGTCACTGATGCTGCTTAGCTGGCATAATCTTCACTATTATCAAGATCTGATGGCCGATATGCGGATTGCGATCGAGGCTGGCAGTTTTGCCGATTATGAAGCCAATTTTCACGCGATGCAGGCAATGGGAGATATCGAGCCATTGTGAGCAAGTCAATTCAGCCCCCAAAGCCAAATGCCCATAAAGACCCGCGCGGCTGGTTAATCGAGGCCGCCGCGCATGAAGGGTTTTTGCTGGCTGGCATTGGTCCGGCAGATATCGGCTCGGTAAACAGGGCAGGGCTGGCGGCGTTTCTAGATGATGCCTTTGAAGGCGATATGGGCTGGCTTCGCGATACGGCGGCAAAACGCCAACAGCCGCAGGCGATGTGGCCAGACGCTAAAACAGCGATTGTTCTTGGGATGAATTATGGCCCTGATCATGACCCGATGGATAATCTGGCGGCAAAGTCAGCAGGTAATATTTCGGTTTATGCGCGCGGGCGTGATTATCACGATCTGGTCAAGGGCAAGCTAAAACAGCTGGCAGGCCAATTTGCCGCGCAGACCGGCCATGCGGTAAAAGTGTTTGTCGATACGGCACCCTTGATGGAAAAACCATTGGCGCAAATCGCAGGCATTGGTTGGCAGGGCAAACATACAAATCTTGTCTCGCGCAAGGCTGGATCATGGCTGTTTTTAGGGGTGATCCTAACCGATGCTGTTTTGCCTTATGATACGCCCGAAACCGATCATTGCGGTGGTTGCCGTCAATGTCTTGATATCTGCCCGACCAATGCGTTTCCCGCGCCTTACCGGTTGGATGCACGGCGATGTATTTCCTATCTGACAATCGAGCATAAGGGAGTGATTGATCGAAGTTTTCGTCAGGCCATTGGCAATCGCATTTTTGGTTGTGATGATTGTTTGGCAATCTGTCCTTGGAATAAATTCGCCAGTCTTGCCAAAGAGCAAAAACTAGCCGCCAAGGCCGGAACTGATTTGCCGCCACTTGCTGATTTGCTGAGACTTGATGATGCTAATTTCCGCCAGTTTTTTGCGGGGACGCCGGTGCGCCGCGCCGGTTATGAACGGTTTTTGCGAAATGTGCTTATTGCGGCTGGCAATAGCGGCGATACTGGTTTGATGCCCATGGTTACGCCGTTTCTGGATCATTCGTCGGCTTTGCTGCGGGCGATGGCCATTTGGGCGCTTCGCCAGCTAGCCGATGATGATATCTGGCAAGGGTTGCGCCGCGTTTATTTGCCCGATGAACGCGATCAAACGGTGCGTCGCGAATGGCAAGATAACTAGCTCCATTCTGCGCATCATCCAATGATTACCCACAAGAAAACAGCGACTTTGGGGAAAGCCGCTGTTTGATTATTTCGTTTTGACGCTGATTAGCCGTTGTGATAGCCGCGCTCGCCATGCTGGCTGAGATCAAGGCCCTCGATCTCGTCCTGCTGATCAACACGAAGCCCAATCACCGCACCAATGACTTTCAAAATCACATAGCTGGCAATGCCTGTCCAAAGAACCGTAATCGCAACCGATGCCAATTGAACCATAAACTGGCTTCCAGCTGTCACGCCATCGGCAAGCCCAAGCCCGCCAAAGGCTGGCAGTGCAAGATAGGCAACAAGTAGGCTGCCAAGAATGCCGCCAACACCATGAACGGCAAACACGTCAAGTGAATCATCAATCTTTAACCGTACCCGGATCAGATCAACAGCAACATAACAGGCCACGCCGCCAGCAAGACCAAGGATCAGACCGCCAGGAACGCCGATAAAACCCGATGCTGGCGTTACGGTTGCCAAGCCGGCAACCATACCGGTTACGATGCCAACAAGCGATGGCCGGCCAAACCGGAACCATTCGATAAACATCCAAACAAGTGAAGCTGTTGCGGCGGCGATATGCGTTACCAAAAGTGCCATGCCGGCGCTGTTGCCAGCACCCAAAGCGGAACCACCATTAAAGCCAAACCAGCCAATCCAAAGCATGCTGGCACCAATCATGGTCAGAACCGGGCTATGCGGTGGCTGGACTGAGGTTGGAAAGCTGCGGCGTTTGCCAACAACAAGCGCACAAACCAGCGCGGCCGTACCGGCGGTTGCGTGAACGACAATGCCGCCAGCAAAATCCAGAACACCCCATTCCGCCATGATGCCGCCGCCCCAGACCCAATGCGTGACCGGTGCATAAACGGTCAAAAGCCAGACTGCTGAAAACAACAATATCGCGGCAAATTTCATCCGCTCAACATAAGCACCAATGATCAGCGCGGGGGTGATGATCGCAAAGGTCATCTGAAAGGCCGCAAAGACCGATTCAGGGATCGTGCCACTTGCCGAATCGAGTGTGATTTTGCTCATAAAGCTATTGGCAAGATCGCCAACCCATGCGCCATCACCTGAAAAGGCAAGCGAGTAACCTGCGATCACCCATAGAACCGACATCAATGCAGCAATGGCAAAATGATGCATCAGAACCGAAACGATGTTTTTAGACTGCACAAGGCCAGCGTAAAAAAGTGCCAAACCAGGCAAGGTCATCAACAGAACCAGTGCGGTTGCGGTCAATATCCATGCCGTGTCGCCACTATCGATGGCACTGTCGGCTGCAAAAACAGGACTGGCAACAAGGCTGGCGGCGATAAGGCCGGTGCCAAGCCGTTTGATTGCCGAAAAAGGAAACTGCATCACTGATACTCCATAATTTTGGGGCATACGCCAGATTTTGACGCATGATTACCGGCGCAGTCTGGTCATCGGCAGTGCCAAATCAAGGAAAATGCCGTAAATTTAATCAATGATCGCTGTTTTGGTAAAATTTGAGGCAAGATTCGCGTGCAGTGCCTAAAAAATAATCAAATATTCATGAATAATAGCGTCAAAAGGCCAGTGAATATTGCTGGCATTGGCATATGAACAGGGTTGCAAGCTTGCGCATTTCCCCCCTAGGCTGGATAAGCAAAAACAAGGGCTGGTGATGAACATTGGCACCGAATGGCGATGAGGGGAGATAGATCATGGCCCGCATTCGTGATATCGGCATTGATGAAGTGCCTGAAGATGCCAAGCCGGTTTATCAGCGATTTGCCGATGAATATGGCCCGTTTTTAAATCAGGTGAAAATATTTGCCCACCGGCCGATTGCGCTTCGCCATCTGATGGGCATGCTTCTTGAAATGGCCGATAACCCCATTCTTGACAAGCGTCATCTCGAAATTGCCATTGTTACCGTATCGGCTATCAATCGTTGTGATTATTGTGTTGCCCATCATGGCCCGCGTTTGTTGGATTTTGGATTGCCACGGGCGGTTATTGACCGGATTCTGGATGAGGATTGCCCGGGTCTTGATCCAGTGGATCGTATGGTTCGCGATTATGCGGCGCAGGTGACGCGCGACCATAACCGCGTTGGTGATCGCCAGTTTGACGAGCTGCGTGCGCATTTCAGCGAAACCCAAATTGTCGAGCTGACGCTACGCATCACCCTTTGCACCTTTTTCAATAAATTCAATGATGTGATGATGCTTGAAATGGAGGATGAGGCAGCCATTTTCCACCATGAAACGGCAAAGCCTGCCGATCAGGGGGTAAATCCATCCAAAGGGAATGAAGTGTAGTTGGAGCGGCGTGCGGGGGTTCGATGCCTACCCACAGCGCCAATTCGTAACTGAATCTAGCTATAACAATAGCTTAGCATATCGTCACATATGGTCAACTATCAAAACCTTACCTGCAACCTTGCCTGAACCAAGGTCCGTTGACCGGGGACCGCTACTCTGAGGCAAGCGTTTTAATCTGTTATTTCTGGTTCACGAATTCTGCATTAACCCCGGGGGGAGGTGTAGCACCGAATCCGCCTTTTGCGACAACGGCCTCTATGCCGCCATTTGCGTTTACGATAGTCATCTGATCAGTCTTCGCCATGGCATCTACTGCTTCTGGGTCACATATTGACCGAAGTTCGGTTTCCAATTGTCTACGTATGCCCTCGTGCTTTGGGTTGGCACCAAGATCACACAATTCTTCAGGGTCCTCAGCTAAATTGAATAACTGTGGCTGCATCGATACATAATAGACCAATTTCCAGTGTCGTTTGCGGATCATAAAAGCACCAGTTGCTGATCCCACAGCGTGATATTCAGAAAAAACCAATCTCTCAAAATCATCTGCAGCGTTTGCCAAATCGACGAGCGATTTACCCGGCTTTTCCATTGGGGTGATACCTGCGGTTTTTAGTATCGTTGGGTAGACATCAATCAAGGAAACAGGTGTTTTTGAGGTTTTACCCGCGGGAATTCTCGGGCCTTTTACAATGCAGGGTATACCTACTGACTCTTCATAGAAGTTCGATTTTCCCCATAAGTCCCGTTCACCAATGTTATCACCGTGATCGCTGAGGTAGAAAATCTGTGTGTTATCGCTAAGACCGTTGTGTTCAACCGCTCCTAAAATTTTGCCAATCAAATCATCAATGAACGTGACAAGCCCGTAATAGGATGCCAGCGCAACCCGTGTTCGCTCTGATGTAAAGTTATCCATGATTTGACAATTTCGCATGGCGTGATGCCAAGGATGCTCTGGGGACTCCCGGGGTTTTGTGGGCATCAAACCAAGCTTGTCATAGAGATCGTAGAATTCTTGCGGTGCGATCAACGGAAAGTGCGGTGCTACCATGGATACAAACAGCACCCAAGGTTTCTTTTGTTTGCCATTCGTGGCTAACCACTCTATCGCTTCAGTTGCTACCTGACGGTCATAAATATTGTAGTCAGTCTCCCCTGGGCCAATCTTTTCAGCCATAGACAAAGATTTCCAGCGCTTTGGTAAAGGTTCCCTAACGCAGCCCAGCACATCACCAGTCCCGTTGACTACATGCATTGGTATTTTTTGAAAATCCAACCCCACGTCGTCATCTGAGTTACGGTAATGTAGTTTGCCGATTGACCCCACTGTGATACCGGCTTTTTGTAGCTCGTTGCCCCAAGAGTTTGGTATACCAAAATAGGGCGTGGCGTTATCCCAATGACGCGAACGGTGCGCATAATCTCCTGTTGCAAAGGAGGCTCTGGCGGGCACGCAAATAGGCACATTGGTGTATGCGTTTTCAAATAATGTCCCCTTAGCCGCAAGTTGATCGATATGGGGTGTTTTAACCATTTTATTGCCATAACAACCGAGAACCTTCCGCGTGTGCTCGTCAGTCATTAATATGAGCTGGTTAACGGGTCTGTCTTGCATTAGTGAGCGTCCTCATGGGCAGTGAACTTTAGAAAGGGCAAGCAAAGCTTATCTGTAAGGAAATAAAATTAAAACCTTCTAAGTGAGGGCACCTATGTATTTTAGGAAATGTCACAGTTGCGCATTGCTTGGCATTCATTATTCAAAAGCCTTCTAGAAATGTTGCTGAAACCCGATACAGATCCTCGCAGAGCTCATGCTTTTCCTGTTCGGGCATTACAAACTTCATCAATAAAAAAATTCCAAAGGAGCTGGCCCTTACCTTTTGAGCGTACCGTCCAGCGCTGCGATCAACTTGGTCATGTCCGCGGTAGATGTATAATGGACAAATGATAGTCTTACTGCGCCTGCGTCTGGGTCAAGACCCATCTGATTAAACAATCTGGCGGCATAATAATGACCTGCACCCGCCATGATGCCCTTGGTTGCCAATTTTTTGCCAATGTCAGCGGCTTTCATATGGGGAACCACGAAGCTTATTGTGGCCGCACGCGCCTCGGGGTCAGAAGGCCCAATCAAGTGCACATCATTTCGCGATTCAATATATTCAAGCAACGTCCTGATATGAGGGGTTTCAACACTTTTGAAAAGGTCGGTTATTCGGCGTGGGCGTTCACTATCGTCTTGTCCACCATGGTGCGCGTCTAAGGCATCAAAATAATCGATAACACCATTCGCAGCAGCCACCTGTGCATGGTCCGGCCCAGCTGGCACCATCCATTTCATTGGATTATCATGATTGAAGAAATGAGATTGCGCCGCAAACAATGGTCGTGCAGCATTTCGAATAACCATAACCCCTTGGTGAGGACCATAGGTTTTATAAGTTGAAAACAGGTAAACATCTGCACCCAGCGCATCCACATCAGGAAAGCCGTGCGGGCAATAGGATACCCCATCAACCAGTAAGAGCCCTCCTGCTTCATGTGTCGCGTCGGCAATTTGGCGCACTGGATTAATTTCACCAACAAGATTGGAACAATGAGTGACGGCGACTAAGCGAACTTTATTGTCGAGCAAGGAAAGCAAGTCAGAAAGCCGCAGCCGCCCATCATCGGGGTCAACAGGCCATATTCGAACATCAATGCCATAATCAGCAAGTTTGCGCCAAACTCCACTGTTAGCCTCATGCTCCTGCGCTGAAACAATGATAGCTTCACCCTCAGTTAGCCTCTCAAGGCAGGCCCGTGCAAGCACATATGTGTTTTGTGAAGTTGAAGGACCAAAAAGGACTTCGTCGGCATCAACATTCAGATAACGAGCAAATCGTATCGGTGCCAGATCCATTTCTTCGCCAGCAATTTTTGAAGCGGCAAAAGCATAATAGGGCTGCACCTTGCGCTGCTCAAAATAGCGATTGAAACGATCGATCACTTGTTGACACATATAGGATCCACCAGCGTTCTCAAAGAATGATTGTCCGTTGAGTGACGGTGTTGCAAATGCGGGAAATTGGCGGCGAACAAAGTCAAGGTCTATCATGTGAAATCCTTAGGAGTTTAATTCGTTGGTTTGTAGTAGAAACCCTCGATACTAATAATTTGGCAGGATTAGCTCCGACAACAAGTGTAAACTGATAGGCACGGCGGATGACGTTTTAAACATAAATTCTTTTCCCTAGTGAAAATGAATATCTGTCACCTAATAATAAAAACGCAAGTTCTAGCCAAAATATAGTCCTGTATAGCGATCACCAATCATTCAGCCCCCGGACACTAGGACACCCCTAAAGGGGTGTGTCCTGTCCGTCCGGTAGTTTGGCCCGGACATAATCTTAACTGTCCGGGTCATGTCCGGTCTGTCCGGCATCATGGATTTTAAGGGTGTAGATATCATCACTAACCTCCAGATAACCCTTTTCAACAAGATTTTTTGCGCGTTCAAAAGTTTTTTGCTTCGCTTCTTGTGTGTCCGCTGTCCATCTCTGCTAAAAGATCGCCAGCCCACAGTTGAAGAAGCCACGGAACATGGCTTCATGGCACAGAACTGGTAATCATGTGTATGGATGATGGGGCAATTCTGACCATCCATTTGCCTTAATCACTGGTTTATTGCTGGCGGATAATCATTTGAAATGGAGAAAGACGAGGTTTTTTACGATTTGGTGGTAGGTCTTTAAAGTCAAAATTTTGTGGCTATCATTTCGCAAATCTGTGCCGTTAATCATCTCTATGAAAGCTCAACTATCTATTCTATGCCTATTAATGGCAAGTGCAATGGCGCCAATTCAATCGCATGCTGCGGTGGCCGAAAAAGGCCTTGTCTGCAGCAAAGCAGAGGATCTTTTATCTAAATGGACGGTGAGTGATGGGCCATTATTATCTGTGGTTGCACATTGGTTTGATGAAAAAAGGGTCTCAACACTCACTTGGCAACGAAAAAATGACAGCATTGAGATGAAGGCAACACGCCGCGGTGTCCCCTATGAAACTGACATGTCGTCAATAAAGTGGACATTGAGCACTAACGGTCAAGAAATCAATATTTCAATAGACCGCAACACTGGCCAGAGGTCAGTTATGAAAGATGAAATAGCGGTTGTCTCTGTTGATTGTGAATTATTTGACTCTGAAAAGGCGTTTCAGGAGAAATTGAAAGAATTAACAAACAGCCTTCAGTTAAATTATGACTCAGCGATTGCAAATCACAAATTGTAAGACCTCTAACATTGTCTGGATTATGTTAGCGACAGAAATCACTTACGTCAAAAACAAACAGGTGGTCGATCAATCAAGTAAACCGGTCCCTTGAGCCGCAAGCCCCTGAGTCCTGCGCCCACCCCCTATAATCAAGTCCAAAGCTGACAGAGAAACGCCCACAGTAACCCCGGTTCGTGGTCCGCGGTCCGTGGTTCGCGGTCCGTGGCTGCTGGGCGGTGGTCCGTGAAAATCGGAGCTTGGCCCTCGAATCTCGGACCTTGGTTCAGGCAAGGTTGCAGGTAAGGTTTTGATAGTTGACCATATGTGACGATATGCTAAGCTATTGTTATAGCTAGATTCAGTTACGAATTGGCGCTGTGGGTAGGCATCGAACCCCCGCACGCCGCTCCAACTACACTCATAAAAGGTCCGAGGACCGCGATACAAGTGACTGTTTCCTCGGATCTCGGTTCTTGTGCTAATTGTTTTGTGAATTGATGCCTAATAGCGCTGATCGCAGCTTTGGATGAGACGTTTTTGGTCCAAGCCATATTGCTGCAAAATTTTTGGCAAATTTTAGGTCTTGGAATGAAATGGGTTCACGATTTTCTGACCAAAATTCGACATTCCCAGACTTTGAAAAGACCACAGAGGCTTTTTCTCCAGCCTGCATGTCATTGATGCCTCTCTCTAAAATTTGTTTCCAAGCCTTTGTCTCAGCCGGACCAACATTTGGCGCTTTGGAAAGCTCATCTATTGATGCGTCAATGATTGTCTTCTTTGACACAGATTTTTTATACTCAAATTCTAGAGCAAATTGGTCACTAGCGCTATAATTACGCTCTTTAGAATGTAGGGTGAGGTTATAGATATCCATAAAGAACACTTTTAAGACACCAGTGCCAACTACTTGAAGATCAGGGTAGCGTGTCTTCCAGTCTGTCTGAGCGCCCACCGGCGTAATCAATAACGAACATGCGATGAGAAACACGACTTTTGGCATAATTCTTCTGATCATGTTTGACAAATACCAATCAATTTGAGGGCTGTTTCAAAGTGTAGGGGCCTTCCTAGTATTCATTTTGTTATTATTCAATCGTATTTTTGCATATGCGACTCATCCAGCGGTGCTTTACCCCTAAATCATAACCCGTTCCATACTTGTGCCCGATACCTTTAGTCGTCCATCCGCCAATCGCGTCAATGATGTCTGCTGGACACTCAACTGCACGTAACCGGTCTCTCAGGCTGTGTCGGAAAGAGTGAATGACACAGCCGTTAGGAACACGCGGCTTCAACCACTTGTTTAACGCTGCACTTGCTGAGTTTGAATTACACTTCTGGTCATTGCAGTATCTTGGAAACGCAAACCCTGATGCTGATGAAGCAACCCTCTTGGCGGCCCAAAGTGAGAAGCCAATCAACGGGATTTGCCGTTGGCTCGAAGCCGTTTTAAGCCTACGCCAAGGATGCTCATTTATATCAACAAACGGTATTGCCGTATCAAAGTGAATGTCAGACGTTAGAAGTCCACAAGCCTCTGAGAGGCGCATTCCCGTGTCACTGATTAAGCTTATTAACCAACGGGCCTCGTCATCAAGGTTTTGGCAATCTAGCTGCACCCGTTGAAGTGCTCCCGTGGGGATAGGGTTTCTCTGCTGTTTTGCGCCATCATCTGGAATGAATGTTCCACTAAAAACGTTGGTCACGGTTAGCCCTTGTTCCCTAATTGCTAAATTAACGATTGATTTAACTGAAGAGAACACGCGTTTGACTGATGAGGATGACATGCCGCGGGCGAACAAATAGTCTCGGAACCGTCCTGCGTCAGATATTTCCAAGTCTGATAGATTATCGTGTTCCAAGCATTCCGCCAGATAATGAATGCTTCTGTTTGATACATCATAGAAAAGTTGGGTTTTGCCTTTGCCTTTGAGGCGATGATAGAACTCCAGCGCATCCGACAAGCTGAAATGATTGCTATTGGGTGTTTTTGTCTCTTGCAGGACTTTTAGGCCAAGCTCTCTCGAATAGATCATCTCCATCCGGAGACTGTCCCAATATCGCTCGAGCCGATCAGACAGCGCCGCGGCAGATTTAGCAGCCTTTGCTTCTGATTTCGTGCGCAGCGATACTTCAATCTTCCGCTTTTTGAAGCGATGCTGAAGGTCAGATGGAATTGACCGCGAGAAGTAAAAAGTATCGTTTCTTTTGTAAAAGTATACCGGCAACCTTACCCACACCATAGGACAAAAAACTCCTGTTCTAGAACGTTAATCGTTTAGAAACAGTCACTTGTATCGCGGTCCTCGGACCTTTTATGAGTGTAGTTGGAGCGGCGTGCGGGAATCGAACCCGCGTCTTTAGCTTGGAAGGCTAAGGTCTTACCACTACACAAACGCCGCATACGAGCATTCTTAACTATCTAGATCGTCACGGAATATTTCTCAAATAAAACATCATTTGGCGGTAATCAGGGTGCTTGTTTCAACCATATTCCCACCAGATGACAGCCAGTTTGAGGGTCTCAAATATGCCTGTTCCATCCGATATATGGCGCCGAAAGGTAGCGGCGCTCGCTCGAAGTGGTGTGTATAACATCCTTGATTCAGAATGAAAAGACTTTGCTGAGCTGCTTTGCAATTACTTGCATAAAAAGACGCAATGAACGGGATTTTACTTTTTGAAAGCCACATCAGGTTTGTGGGCACATCAAGGCGGTGATGGCGATCATATGACAATCTATAACTGGCAAGGGCAGCGGCTAGCGATGAATGTCGGCAAAAGACCGCTTTTGCGCTGGCAACAAGCCGAAATCCCCGTCTGATTAAATCTTGCGATAGCCACGCGGCTAGGCACGCCACTCAGCCCAATCTAAAAAGCAAAATCTAGCCAGCAACATATTCAAGCCTAACCAAATTTTGGTTTAGCGGCGCTTTTTCGCAGCTGGTTTTTTCGCAACGGCTTTTTTCGCAGCCGCTTTTTTCACCGTGCCTTTTTTCACCGTACCTTTTTTCGGCGTGTCCACCCAACCGGCCAGATTTTCAGTGGCAATTTGCTCAATCACCTTCATGCCAGCCGGACTGTCATTCAAACAAGGAATATAGCTAAATGTCTCGCCGCCATGTTCCAAAAATTCTTCATGCAGTTCGATGTCCAACTCGTCCAATGTTTCCAGACAATCAGCAACAAAACCTGGTGCCATGATGGCAACATGTTTTGATCCATTTTCAGCAAGCGCCACAACGCTTTTGTCGGTGTAGGGCTGAAGCCAAGGTTCCGACCCAAACCGCGATTGGAAGGTCGCGTGAAAATGATCTTTGTCCCAAACAAGTTCTTCACGAAGAAGGCGCGCTGTTTTCAAGCATTGGCAATGATAGGGATCACCCGCCACGAAATAGCTTTTGGGGATGCCGTGAAATGAAATCACCAGATCATCAGGCATGCCGTTTTTCTTGACCGATTGCCGAACCGAATCTGCCAACGCCTTGATATAGACAGGGTGGTCATGCCATGGCGGCGCGGTACGAATGGCCGGTTGCCAACGCAGATCAAGCGCCCATTTAAACACTTCGTCATTGACCGTTGCGGTCGTTGATGCGGCATATTGCGGATAAAGCGGCATGACCAGAATCTGGCTGCATCCGGCATTTTGCAGCTTTTGCATTTGCGATTGGATTGACGGCTTGCCATAGCGCATGGCGTAGTCAGTGATCAGTTCATCACTTTGAAAGCTGTTGGCAACATGTTCGGCCTGAAGGCGGGTGATGCGGCGAAGCGGTGACCCATCTGGATCATCTTTCAGCCAGATTCGCGCATAGGCATCACCTGATTTGCGAGGGCGGATATTCAAAATAATGCCGTTCAGAATGAGCCACCATAAGAGGCGCGGCACTTCAATCACTCGGCGATCGGATAAAAACTGCTTTAGATAGCGCCGCATTGATGGCGTGTCGGTGCCATCGGGCGTGCCAAGATTGACCAAAAGCAGGCCGGTTTTACCGCGGCCGGGGAAATGAGGGTGGTCGGAAGGGGTGGGGGTAATTGGCATAATCACGTTCCATCAACAGCCGCAAAGGCACTAAAAAAGCCAGAGCCCTGTTCACCGAACAGCGACCATAACATCAAAA
>Ga0255774_10001023_pt1 | contig 23648 bp, 25 predicted proteins | sample 101ome_17_FD_179972 | JGI IMG/M metagenome (GOLD analysis project Ga0255774, IMG submission 179972) | Coastal salt marsh microbial communities from the Groves Creek Marsh, Skidaway Island, Georgia - 101407AT metaG (version 2) | ecosystem: Environmental > Aquatic > Marine > Intertidal zone >... | reverse complement strand
CAAGAAGTCTCGGATACCTTTTTCTGGGTCTCTAACCGCGTTTATTATGCCTTTTGACTGACCTAAAAACTTACGCAACGTGTTTTGCTGCGCCTGCAACTTCTGCACCTTAGAAAGCTTTTCTACTTGCTTCTTGGCTTGCACCACTTGGCTTGCACGTTTTGGCCTAGTGCGTACCTGTTCTTCTGCAAGACGGCCAGTCAAGTCGATTAGCTGCTCGAACGCGCTTATGTCTCTGCTGGGCCTACCCAACATCCGACGAATTATGTCTACAAAGTTAGAGAATGCTGTTTTAATAGCTCCGAGTTGGTATTTGTTTACAGGAGCCATGTTGAGCAACATCTCTTGAAGCGGTTGCTCGGTAATGCCATAGCTAAGAAATTCAGCTATGTCAGTAAAATTATCTGTACTTTTAGCTAGACGCTGCAATGCAGGTGATGCACGATCTGACGCAAGTAAGTTTTGGTACTGTACCCCTACTTGGTGCATCAACAGAAGCGCGTCATCTATTGCAGCTTGTGCTTCTTGGGATATAAGCAGACCTTGTTTAAAGCTTGATATTATATCCAGCGTACTGGCATGGATCATTTCATGTAATACAGTGCGAGCGTCCAAGCCCTCAACTGAATCTATGTACATGGTGTTAGTTTCTGGGTCGAAAAGACCAGCAGAAATTTGCTTTCCGTTCTCGTCTACCCAATATTGAAGCAAGTCATCCGGTACTTGTTCCGAGTTTTCTATAAGCTGAAACTTCGTAGCTAATTTTTTTGCTATCGGCCTAAACAGTGCAGCTAAGCCTCTCTCAAAGTCTGTCCTGTTAGTGTCAGCGTTAATTACCTCCATTGCTTCTTCCGCAGTTGTGACCTCTTCTATCGGGCCATCAATCATCTCTTTGCGCGGAACTAACGGAGCATATTCGCCGGGTACTATTTCGTTTCTTACTGTTTTGTTTTCTAGTGGAATTATGCCTGTAGGAGCTTTAGCCTTAGCTCTTTTTCGCGCTTCGGCCAGCATCTCTGGTGTGAGCCTTGCATCCTGTAAAGCTCTTAAAGCAGCAGTGTGGGCCGCTCTACCTTCTAACCTAGAGTTGTTTGCTATGTTGATGACATCAGCTAGCTGGTCTATGGTTTTGTCTTGCAGTGCGGCAATTTCGTTTTGTATCTCGTTATAAGCAATTCGCTGCTTGTTCGCATCCCTACGGGCGCGGCGTGCAGATTCCTCTGGGTTAGCGCCTAGTATTCGATATGACTGTATTCTTCTTTGTACTCTGGCTTCATATTGAGCATCAGGGTCAGCGTCGTACTCATTAAAAGCCTCTTGGTTGGCAAAGAACGGAACATAACCTTTTTTACTTAATATTTTCTGTACGCCCCTATCCAGAGAGTTTGTAAGTTTCTCTACAGTGCGTATCTCAGATTTTCTCTGGTTGTCCTGTCTTTTTTGCAGCTCATTAACTCTGGCAGTAGCCTCCGGAGCGCGCTCTACGGGGGGCCTACCAACTTGAGCTTCCGGTGCTTCTTCTATGCCGGGCAGCCCGATTTGTTCTTGGTCTGGAGTTATTGCCGCTGCTTTAGGCTTTTGTTCTGGTGTGCTACCGGCAAGAGACAAAGACTCATCTATGTTTTCATTCTCTATTGTGTCTAAGTCTTTTTGTGTATCTGTTTCTATCCCCGCCATCCATGCTTCGTAATCATCCGGAGTCGGTTCATCCCTGACTTCTTCTTTTTGTGCTGGCGCAGCTTCATCTTGGTTAGTATCTATTCCACCTATTTCTGCTGTGTCAGTTTCTGTGTCTACTTCAGGCGCTGATTCAGTTCTGGCAAGAGTCAGTCCTTCTCCGCGCACACCTCTGACGTACATCTCAGCCGCTTCTTGTCCGTACTGGGCAACTAAACGACCGATCTTTTCAGGGTCTATTTCTTGCCCTTGGTCTGCATCTACTTCATCTGCTATCGCATCAAACCAAACAGGAGCCTCAATGTCTCCTTCTTCGTCAGTTGCAACTTCTTCCGCTACGACTTCTTCTGGTTGCGCCTCTACTTCTAAGCCTTCTGTTTCCAACGCTCTTCTTTCGGCTTCTTGTTCTGCTCGCGCAGTGTCCGCAACCTGCGCCTCGACCGCACCTACACCGCCACCGATAATGCCACCGACAATGCCTTCCAATGCAGCTTGGCCTACTACGCCACGACTAAGTGGTACGTCCACGCCTTCTCTTTGCAGAGCTAGGTTCTGGGCAAAGCGTTCTTGGGCTGCTTGTATGGCTTCTGGTGCGCCCTCTCGCCCAGCGGCTTCAACCATGTTCCTAACAACGCCACGACTTAGCCCATCTTGCATTAGGCGCTTACCAAATTCAGTTTTAAGCACTGTTTCTGGCACACCAAACCTAGATGCCAACCAGCCGAATGCACCACCCAGCGCGATCATGTCTAAGTTATCGCCTGTATAAGACTGTGCCTGCGTTGCAATTTCTCTAGCTTCTTGCTCGCTAAGACCTTGCTTGAGCATTTCGTCATTAACAGTGCTGAATACGGCGTCTTTTACTAGGCCAACACCAGAACCAACACCATACCCAGCCACACCAACTGTACCGCCATACACAGCGGCAGCGAGAGCAGGGATAATTGTGCCTACGCCTTGTGCAGCAAAGTCTAATGGGGAAGTAGCAAACGCTCTGAGAGCGGCTTTGACTTGCGCTCCTGCGCCTTTGTCCTCGGCTTCTTGCATGATCCTAGCAACTTCTTGCTGGTCTGCTTTAGCCTGTGCAGAGAGAAGTCCGTCTATATACTCTTCGACTCCGCTTAGTTGTCGAGAGACAGGATTATCTGCACCAAAGATATCTGTGATTAGCTTCGTACCAGTAACTACGCCACTGGCAAGATTCAGAGGTATGTCAGCAGCCTCCCGCAATATATTGGACTGTACGGGAGGAGGTTCTTGGGCTGGGGGTTCTACCTGCACAGGGTCAAACTGATCGAAGAAATTACCATCAACCGTTTGTACAGGCTCTTGTTCTGCGGGAGGTTGAGCCTCGTCTAACCCAGTGTCAAACTGGTCAAAGAAATTATCTTGAGCGACATTTTCTTTTGCAGTATCAAACTGGTCAAAAAAGTTTTGTTGGTCTGCCATAAGACCCTCAACTATTGACCTAAAAATCTAGCTGCTGCACCTTGCCCAAATTTCTCATCAAACTCAGCACGACGTTGAGGGTTAGCAATTAACGCTTGTATTTGACTCGCGTTAGGTTGAGCACCAGTGGTACTCGTACCGTATTGGTTTCTTATTTGTTCGGCTAAATCCAATATCTTTTGCTGTCTTAGCTCTGGTTGACCAATGGTACTCATATCATTTGCCAATACGTCTGCGGCAGCACGTATTGAATCGTTTACTGCGCTTTGTTGTAGCTGTTGTTCAGTTACACCAATTCTTGACATTTGCGCTTTGATTTCTTGGTCGAACAACGCTTCTAACGCCCTGCTATCTAGTTCTACAGCACTAAGATTCGGATTATCTTGTTTTGCTTGATTTCTAAGCGTCCTAAACTTCCGACCAAACTCCGTGTTTTCTTTGTTCAGATTTGCTACTGCTAACTGCACATCACCTTGAATCTGAGCAACGTCCAGAGAAGTTTGGGCCGATAGTTGACGCCCTGCTGCTCTTTCGGCTCTGTCTGCTTCCGAAACTGCTATATCGGCCAAGTTTTTGTTGATAGCCTGAGTTACAGTCATTCCTGTTTGAACTTGGTCTCTTATACCTTGCCGTGCTGCTTCTTCTGCTTGGAACTCATTCAAGCCCATAGCTTGCATTTCTTTTACAAGAGCATCGAACTCGGCAGCAGTCTTATCGCTAGATTCAATTTGCGCTTTGAGTAATCTATCAGCTTCGGCACGTTCACCAGCACCAAAACCACCAAGACCTTCTCTACCACCTCGCTCCAGAGCAGCTCTTAGGCGGTTAAAACGCATTGCTTCTGGCGTAAACTCCGTTTCTCTCAACCTTCTGCTTTCTTCTTGCGCCTGTCTACGTGACTCTTGGGCTTCTCTTGTTGGCCCCATAATTTCAGCGAGCCTGTCGCTCACACGCCTAGCATCTGCTTCTTCGTCTAGTGCCATCAAACCTTTGCTTCTTTCTAGCAATGTTGCCATGTCTGACTGAAAGTTTTCAGGGAGTTGGGTTGGAAAACTTTGAGGTGCAGGAGCGCGAACTTCTTCCGCGCCCTCGGTTGTTGGTGCTGGCGTTGGTTCTTCTTCCGCACCTAAGCCGCCCATAGGTAAAGTAGATTGGTCTGCATTAGGCAAATATTCGGTTATAGTAGGTTCAGGCCCTGTAGCATAGTTGTACTGTGCTTCTGTTACGCCCGTATCTGTAGTCAACGCTTCTCTGCTGCTTAAAATTCTTCTAGCTTCTGCTGGCGACTTACCAGAGTTTATAAGTGCAACAAGATCGTTAAAAGCAGCTCTATTGGCTTCTCTCTCGGCTTCTCTTCGTGCGCGGGCTTCCTGAGCTGCCTGTCTTCTCTGTTCTTGCGCTGCTGTGTCTCTTCGGCGTACTAAAGAACCATCAGGGCCAGCGTAGCCTTTTACCTCACCACCCATCATTTTGTTCTGCTGTACGCTTTGCAGTGCTTCTCGTCGAGTGGTCTCGTCAAAACTATTCACAAGCTCTAAAGTGCGGGCTATTCTCTCTTCGTTGCCACTCTCTAAAGCTTTGGTGTAGTCGTCGTAAACACTTAAAAATAGTGCGTTTACGTCTACTGGTTCTTCTTTTTCTTCGGGCTTTCTCTTCATCAGATTAGCCAGACCAGACACACCTTGCCCGATGTCGTACATTAAATTCTTCACAGGTAAGTAGTAGCTACCGCCGCCCGGCACGGGGATATAGTCAGAAACTCTCCTGCCTCTGGCCATTCTTTCGGCTTGTCTTTCGGCTTCGTCTGCCTTCAAACCTTCGTCAAGTTCTCTCAACGCTGCTAGAAAACCCGTGTCTTCCGCCTCTACGTCACCACCTGATTCATACCCAATAACCCCACCATTAGCAGCCATGCGGCGCATGTTAGTCGCAGGTAGGCCGGGCAAGCCAGCCGCCATCTGGGGCGCTCTTCGTTGTGGCATAGGGCCTAACATCTGTCTGGCTCTAGCTTGCTGGACTTGTCTACCCCGCAGTGCTTGGCCGGGCATCATGCTGCGTAGCATTCCAGCTAAGCCTTGGTTAACTTGGTCGTTAATAGAGGGATTAGGAGGAGCCTGAAACTGTGCGGCTCTCTCGTCATTCTCGGCGCTTTTTAGCAGCTCCAGAGCTTCATTACGCTTCATCAAAGCAGCCGTAGCTAACGGCATATCGGTCTTTTCCGCCATTTCGTCTGCGCCTACTACGTCCAGAGCTGCGCCCATTCTGGGATCAACGGGCTGAGCAGCCATAGGAGCCTGTGGCATAAGTCCACCTAAACCTTGTTGTATAGCCATTACTAACTCCTAACCTTAAGACCCGAAATAGTCGCTTAAAAGACTGTATATACCTGTCACATCAGACAGCCCACTTTGCAAATTCTGTAGCCCAGACGGTTGGTAATACGAATAACTCTGAGTCTCCAAAGGCAAGCCTTGCAACAACGACTGCATGAACTGTGTCTGCTTATATGGGTAGTCCCTTTCCTGCTCAAACTGCGCTATGTCAGCAGCTACACCTGCTTGCTCTATAGCTCGTTGTTCTGCACCTGCTTGTCGTTGCGCAGCTAGAGCATCCAAGCCGTATCCTCGCTCTCTACCTAATAGGTCAACCGCTTTATCGTACGCAGTTCGGTAGCCTTCTCCGGTAAGTTGGGCCATCCTGTCCAGTAGTCCGCGCTGTAACTCAGCTTCGGCCACACCTTGTCGAGAACCTCCGTACGCACCGGCTTTACCGTACTGGCTTTGAAGCTGCTGTGCTTGTATTTCGGCTTGGCGTCTGGCGGCTTCTAGCTGTGGGTTCAGCGCCTGTTCAATATATGGGTTCATTAGACCAGCAATTTGTTGCTGCGTAGTCCCCCCAGTTAAGGTACTCGGTGCGCTTAACGCGCCTAACCCAGCAAAGGCTTGTTGCTGTAGTTCAGAAGCCCCAGCGGTAAGTGGGCCTTCGTAGGGGGTATACGGCATATTTGCCAAAGCCGCGCCACGACCAAGCATGTCGGTTACATACGGGCCAGCCCAGCTAGAGAGCGAAGACTCTTCTGCTGTTACGTTATTTACGTTACCGCCGTTGTTGTAATATTTCATCTCAACCTCACGCTGGCATCATCTTGGTAGGGTTGATCTCTGGGCCTTGTTTGGTAGTCCCAGTACGTTCTTGACGCACCCTATCCATCATTGAATATAGTTGTTGCGCCCCTGCATCAGAGTTGCCATTGCCTAAATGACTCACCACATCAGCGGGAATAACGAATTCACCATCACTGAGCGCAGCAGGCTGTTGACCGTCTATTGTAGCGGGTATTTGATCTGCCATCCCGTCAGTAGAGCCACCTAAGTAGTAACCTTTACCGCCTAAAGAAGCTAGCCCACCGCCAGCATAACCTTGGCTCTTCAGGTAATTGTAAGAATGATGCGGGTAGTAAGTTTCTAGGTAAGCTACGGCATCTTCTATAGTGAAATTTGGATCAATCCCTTGCGTTATCTCTACAATATCAGTTAGCGGTATGTCGTTGGTTATAGCATAGTCCAACACTCGCCCTGCTTCGCCGGTGCTAATACCGTCTGTTGACTCCATGTAGTTTATGATTTCAGCTATGTCGTTGTACGGATCGCTAAACAACGGTGTTTGGTTGCCGGGAACAGTCTGGTATATCTCAAGCCCGCTAAGATCGCTAACCTCCCCTGTAGTAGCTCTAGGCGTGTAGGCTTCTGCATAAGTCTGACGAGCAGGATCGCTTTCTATGGCTTCCCTTGTTCGGCTTCGTCTTCGCTGGGTGGTTGTTGTATCTTCATCTGCGTCAGTTGCAGCCTGAGTGGTTGTTGTATCTTCGTCTCCCCCACCCGTACTCCCGATCCCACCACCGAAAAAACTGGAAAGCAACCCGATAACTGCTTCTTCTGGTAGTGCGCTCAGAAGACCGCTGGCTGCATTGGTAGTGGCGGTGGTGTCAGTTGCAGTTGCAGGCGTACCGGCAGCACTCATTACTTCGCCGGTTGGGGTAAACGTAGTATCAGTAAAGTATCTACGGCCCATTGAACCGGGTCTTCTAGGTGTGCCTTCGGCTGTAGTGGTCGCAAAAGCTCCGGGTAGCACCTCACGGGATATCTCATACTCGGGAATGCCGCCCGTGTACCCAACGGGTTGCTGAGAACTACCCATACCTAAAAATTCACCGACGCTGCTGTCCGGCTTTAGCGCACCATATAAAGTAGCAACCCCACCCGCAGTAGCTGCTGCTTTGGCAAGGTCAAATTTGCCATTTGTAGAATATAAGTTTTCAAGCCAGCCCATAATTAGCCTCTAATTATCCTAGCGATTTCGTCGATTCGATCCGAAGCACGCACGCTACCACCGCCATAATACGTTCTTGCCCTGTTCCTGTCATCTTTGCGGTTTTCTCTGTCTTGCTGAAGAATCCGCATAATGTTCTCATATAAAGAAGCACTTAACTGGTATGGGTCACCTATATCAGCCACTCCAGCCTTCTCTGTAGACATCCCCCTCATACCTTGAGTGGTAGGAGTTGTTGTTACTGTAGGTAGGTCAAACCCACCGTCAACACCTGTGCCGTCGCCTATACCATCGCCTATGCCATCGCCTATGCCATCACCCACACCATCGCCTGTACCATCACCGGTATCTGTAAGGTCTGTGCCAGTGTCGATGCCGTCACCTGTACCATCGTCGATATCTGTAGTGTCCGTAATATCCGTAATGTCTGTGCCAGTGCCTGTAATGTCCGTAATATCCGTAATGTCTGTGCCAGTGCCTGTAATGTCTGTAATGTCTGTGCCAGTGCCTGTGCTTGTAGTGTCCGTAATGTCTGTGCTAGTGCCTGTAGTGCCGTTGGCTAATACGTCTACTGCATCATCTTTATCTTTGTCTAAAATTGTCGCAGCAATTGTTCCAGCAATACTTGCAGCATTTGAAAATAAATCATCGCCTTGGCTAGTTGAGGTCTGGCTAGTTGAGGTCTGGCTAGTTGGGGTCTGGCTAGTTGGAGTAGCACCTCCCCCAGTTTCAGTAGTAGAAGCTCCGGTAGTGGGCCAAACACCTTTCGAGGTTTTGAATCTTATTTGCGAACTGTTTGGATCGTAGGTCTCCCCTGTGGCTTCTTCCCATTGCGCGATAACATCGGCAGAGGGGTTTAGCGCCCGCCAAGTGTTGAAATTTTCCTCTCCGGGGGACATTGATGCTGGGCCAGTGTTCATCCAAACTGTACCGTTTGGGTCTTGAAATGTGTCCCGTAGTTTTGGGGCTTCACCAACATCTCTAGCCTTACCAATCGCTGCCTCTACAATATCTGCTGCCGCTGCCGCATTGGGGTCATTTGCTGTTGCCGTTGCCGCCGCTTCCGCCGCTGTTTGGGCTGATTGTGCTGCGCTTCCAGACGGGGTTCCGCCGCCTCCACCCGCCGCTGCGGGAGCGGTACTAGCTGCTGTTTCTGAAGATGCCCCACCTCCGGCGACTTCATCAGTAGTGGATTCAATAAATTTAATCAAACCACTTTCATCTTCTCGAACTCCATAAGGACTAGATGCGCCAGCGTAAGGTAATTCCTGATAACCTTCAGCGGTTAAATTTACTTGTTCACCCAACTCACTCCAGACTTCAGTCATTACCTCGGCTTTGACGGCATTGGGAGCACCAGACTCGACAAGCCAATCGTTAGCCAATTGAGCTATTCTGATTTTCTTCTGTGACTCAGAAAGCACAGTGTTTGACTGTATTTTCGCAACTTCATCTTTAAGTTGCTTTTCCATTTGAGCTAGAGCATTGTCTGCTTGCAACGTAGTAACTTCAGTTGCAATCTGATCTGACAAAGATGTGCCACCGCCAGAACTAGAATAATCACCAAGATCACCAAGAACTACGTCTACTGCATCAGCGCCAATAGTGTCAGCAATTCCTGACCTAGCACCTAAAATGTCATTCAGGTTACCAAAGAAATTCCCACCGCTACCGCCACCGTAAGTGCCGAATACATCAATTGCTTCAATCTTCGGATCATCTTCACCAAACTGAGGATCAGTTACACTCATATCTCGCCTACGGAGGTGTCGGTAGTGTCTCAGGCAATGTTGAGACGAAAGTTACAGTAATTACAGCAGAGGGTTCGCCGGGGTGTGGGCTTACCGCTGTTTCAGCGTCTAGTGACGTATCTATATCGTCCGATGACCACATCATCTCTATGTACGACCCTGCCTGTAAATCAATACTAAAACTCCACGCAATGTCATTACTGTCGTTGGAGCCTGATAAAACCAAATGTCTGGCCGAATAGTTTATATCCGTACCATCTCGCCTGATCCACACGTACACGTTCTTGGACGAGGCTGACCCACTAACTGCTTGGGCTACAAACTGGAAGTTATAAATACCAGAATATGTTGCTGTAATCTGGCTGTTAGAACCGCCGTTTATCGTTATCGCTTCGCTCAAATAGGTGTTTTCAAAACTAACTACCTGAGCTGTGTTTACTACTGCTATGGGCTGATCTGTAGTGGAAAAGAACAACCCGTTAGGCTTTTCTATAAACTGGCCACCATACTCACCGGTTAACAAGTTTACATTGTTTGCTAACCTATTGAAAAACAAACGCAAAATATTATTCAGGTCATCTAAATACGTCCGCAGTGTGTTTTTCTCTGGCGGTATCGGCAGGGCAGGATTTTCTACCTTATTTATCAGGCGGTTAGCCACTAACCTCTCCTACCGTCAGGCCGCATATCCATTCTAGGTGCGCCTAGTTTCCACGTTACTCCTAGCTCTGTAGACTCAATCTTGATCGACATCTGCCGACCCCGTACCCGTGTAAATACCTGCCCTGTAAACTCTTCTACAGGCAATACGGCTGTTCTGGTGACCGTTGCGCTGCTGTTACCCCCGACTGAGGCTGGGTCATACCGCCCAGAACCTGAGTTTTCCAAGGGGTTCAGAGTCATGGTAGCCGCAGGAGAATCCGCTGTAGAGCCGTCAAACGTCATATCAGGCAGCATCTTGTTAATCAGCATGAACCGGTCGCCATCGTCCAGATCGAACTGTGCCGAGGTTATAGTAGCCACAATCGGGTTCGCCGAGCCTAGCTCGTTACAATCCACGCCGTACTCTTGATAGACCAAGTTGTTACTAAAAGTAGCAGCTATCGGGTACTCTCGTATGTCTGAATCAATCCACGCCGAACGGCTTAGTGTGCCGTAGTACCAGACGTTTTCGACATAGTTATAGACCACATAACGGTCGTTCTGTGTGGCTTCAGAAGAGCAATAGAACCACCATATCTCATCAAACTGCTCGTTAGAGCCACAGATTACTTGGTCAACCTGCTCTTGGTTGAAGTCATCAAATACGTAGCTGCGCACGTCACAGGGTAACGTCTTGACCGTACCATCGTAATAGTAAAACTTGTTTGTGCCCATCCAGTAGGCAATGTTGTTTGAGTATACCGCCGCATTCGGGCTGGCTATGGTCAGGTTTGAACCCAGAAGCTGCGCTCCCCATACCTCTGGAGCACCCAGATACTGTAGGCCGTACAAGGCCGAATCAGTCCAGACCAGCACCTCTTGACGTGCTTGGATGGCGTCTACGATTTCTGTGCCTTCTGACAGGCGCAAACTACCCGCTTGGTTGGTAGCGGCAGGCGTCCAGTTAGCCACGTCTTCTTGGTCTGACCAACGGATCAGCATGGGGTCAAGCGTAGAGCCGCCCAAGTCATTCGCCCCAAAACAGAACGCAAAGCGAAATATGTCTGATACAAACGCTAGATTTACTATAGTAGGTACATCGGACGCTCCACCCAAGGAACTGACGTATACACCTCTTGTCGTAGTGCCGTTTGTGGCGTCCCAGTAAAGCGGTACGCCTCCTCTGTAGGCAAAAAACAAGTCCTCGCCAAAGTTAGCTTCTGACCACAACCGCATAGAAGCATTGGTAGAACCACCCGTACCCCAAGTGCCTGAACCCCAACGCCCTGCACCCCAACCAGTAACGGGCACCTCGATCTCATTGCCGACAGGTATCTGGTACGCACCTACGACAGAAGCCCCGCCGTTGCCTGTATCAGACGCATTGGCCGTGGCCGTAGCTGTGATGGTGTAGTTGTCATCGTCTACCACAGTGGTTACTGTATATTCTGCGTTTAATACATCAGCCGTAATGTTGCCGCCCAGAGATACCGCACCGGAAAATGTCACGTAGTCGCCTTGTGAGGCACCGTGGGCTGTGTCAGTAACAGTAAGAGTGGCAGAACCATCAACAGCAGCAAAAGTCACGTCACCGGCTGCTGTAGTAGCTCTAATGGGGGTAATATCGAAATAGGCACCCCCACGTTCGAGGTAATATTTCAGGTTAGTGCCAAGGGCTACTATGTTTTGGCCAGAAAGGGTCACCCAGTTATGCAGTGATCTGGCCACACCTAAATAAGTTTCTGAGGAAATACGCTGCCACCCGCCTATTTTCTGGGGTAGCCCACGTCTGAAGCGCACCTTGTTAGTGTCGTACCACTGACCTTCGGCGGCGTAACGGGTGGTTTCTCTATTTACACCCGGTTTGAATTGTAGTTTTCTGACAGCCATCTAAACCTCATTCCGCATACTCGCCACTGGCAATCATGTCGGTTAGCTCCAAAGCACGGCCACCAACCTGTCTTGCCCACTTAGAGTCCAAGAACTCTGTCGCAGCAGTTTTATAATCCGCCGCTTTCATAGCGGCTAATGCGCGTCGAAAGCCACGTAAACGCGTAGCTCCGAGGTTAAATGCTATGTCAATAATAGCATCTTTTCGTACATCATCAAGATCGTTAAACCACTTATATTCTGCGGCTAACTCCTTGGTTACTCTGGCAATATCGTTCTCTAGGAGGTAGTCAACCTCATCGTCTGACAGCCCAATGCCGTTTTCTGGGTCTATATTACGCCCGATTCCCAGAGTCCAGTATCCGGCTGGGCACTTGTACGCTACATGCCTGCCGTTAGTTTTTACCTCGCCTTCATGGCGTTTAAGCATTGAAATCAGCTTTTTCATCAACGAAACAACAGTATTAGTTGGACGAGTAACTTTATATCAGCTATCGCTTTTGTCTACGCCGTCGGCGTTTTCCTCCGCAACGATTTCGTCGATAGTGTCACAGACATCAGGCACCACCACGCCAGCAGTAGCAGACAGGGCAGAACGGCCAACAGCCCGAACCCCTTTGTATAGCTGAGAACAATAGATTTCTTTGTTGTCGATGACGCCCTGTACGGTGGTGCAGCTAGGCAGGGTAAACAGTAGTGCAATAGCTAGAAGTCTCATTTGTGTTCCTCCTCCAGAAAACGAGTCAGGCTGTGCTTGTAGCCTTCCATACAATGATCGGCAACTCGGTCTTTCAGACCCCCTCGGTCTGCCACACGGAAACTTCTCTTAGGGTTAATCAGTGTTCCGCCCGTATTGCTGAAGTACAGCATGTCTTGGGACTTAGAGGGGCCATAACAGAACCGTGGGATTCTAGCCACCACATCACTACCCTGCACACAGGATATCTGGGTATCGAGCTTCATTGGACGCTTGAACCCTTTGAAAAACACGTTTGGCTTACCGAAAGTAATCAGGTTTATGTTCTCGTGCTTGCCGTTCAGTTTAGCCGCAGACAGCTCCGCTAACGCCCCACCAAGGCTATGGCCGGTTATCAGGGTGCGCTTCTTGGGGTCTAGGTGTTTTTCGATCTCTCCCCATATAGAGACGTGCTGGGCTACAAAGCCTCCGTGGCACAGCCTCCCGACATACGGCACAGGGAGTACAAACATGTCGGTGAGGACATCGTTTACTTTCTTTTGAGTACCCCTGAAGGCAATGACATCTATGGTTTTGCGCTTGATTACGAAAGCCGTGGCTCCCGTCATCTTGTTTTCTACTTTAATGGTACTTTTGTTTTTGTCGTTATACGCCTTCAGCGACCAGCTTGCGGCCATGTTGAGCAGTACGGGGTCGATTTTCATTTGTCTGCCTTGTTGTCGAGCCGCTTGAATATGGCCCCCAGCATCTCTTTGACTTCACGAATGTCTTCTCGGTAATCGTCTTTAGACACGTACTTCTCAGGGATTTGCTTCATGTCTGCATCCATTCTGTCTAGCAGTACAAAGACTCTGTTAACGAGCCAACCACCACCAAAACTGACTATCCCTAGAAAAACATTAAATCCCGTTTGAAAGTCCATCACCTTACACCTATATCTCTCCGTCCAGCGGAATATCAAAATCCAACCGCTGCTCAAGCAGTTTTGTACGCACCTGTATATCGTCTATTCTTTCCAAGTTCCCCTCCAATCGCTCTATCTGGTTCTGGAGAATCTCAATGAATAAGTCTTGTCTGGCATCTGCTGGTAGAGCGCCAAGCTCACCCCTCGGCCATTTGACTCTGAATTCACTGTTTTGCGATATTGCCAGCTCTGATATTTCAAAGGCGTGTTCAAGCGAGTTAATCCGCTCAATCGCATCAAAGTACCCAGCCGTGGCAATAGATACCATCACCAAAAGACCCACGATATTCTTCAGCGGGATCGACAGTTCTGTATCTTCGTTGAGCTTGGCCATCTAACAACACCATAATCAAATAACTTCAGTCTTTTTTATTCCACAACTCAAACAGTATCTTTATTTTTTCTTTGATCGTATCAATATCCGAGTGCATCTTTGCCAGCACTATGACTAGCGTCACGAACCCAAGGACAAGAGGCCACAGGGCCGATATTGCATCTAACGCTGGCATATAAAATAACTTTGTGCGGCTAACCTAAATCAGCTATTTCGGGGATCAACCCATTCAACACATAGTTCCCAAACACCATTGACATAGTTGTACTTGCAGCCATACCAATCGTCTGGCTCAGTCACATTTTCAACAAGCGTTGAGTTATTAGCGTTAAGGTCTCCGATAATAAACTTAACAGGAGAGCCAATCGTTATGTTTTCTTCGCCAATTACAACAACCTCAGTATCGGGGAACAGATACTTTGAGCAACCCATACCGTCAATAATAGTCTTCATGCTTACCCCTTAGTAATAATCTGAGTCGCTGAAATGGCTGTACCTGCAAATACTTCGGGTACATCTGGTGAAGTGGCAAGACTGCCATCAGTCTGGACGTAATGCTTTTTGCCAGTAGTTAGTCCTGTCTGAGCATCATCTACCGAACCAACAACCTGAATCGTAGCCGTAGCCGTATCTGAGTACGCCCCGTCAGAAAAGCCAATAAAGGTGTTGGAAGTTAAAGTGCTTGTTGCTGGGTCATATATAACCGCAAAAACACTACGGTCACTGGTAATTGCATAACCAATTATGTTTTGCTCTGTATCGGAGTCGTAGGCTATGTTTGAAAAAGTATCTGTCTCTATAGCTACTGAGTTGCTTATATCTACCGCGCTACCAGCTCCCAAATCACTTCCATCCGGGGTAACCTCATGGAGATACTTATAGTTACTCGCCCCTCTATAACTGACCAAAAACTTATTAGCGGCAGGGTTGTATCCAACCTGCAAATCAGTGTAAGCCCCAGATGCAACTACTACTGGAGAGCCATACGAAAAAGAGTCTCCTACTCTAATCGCTCCAATTACTGTAGGGTAAGCGTTGTTGGACTCGTCCTGATAAAAGAACAAGTATGAGTTTGAAGTTGAACCATAAATAACTCTTACTTCTCTGCTTGTAGTGGAAACACCGGGAAAAGCTGAAGTAAATACATTAGTCAGTGTAGTTCCGCTGCAAGACCATGTTTGTACATACGTTCCATCAACGTTTGATACGATAAAAGTGTTGTCATTTTTAACGGAGTCGTGCGTTATGCTGGCGTTGGCCAGACCACTAGCGGCAAGAAGAGTTCCAGCACTTCTGGTATTACTACCTCTTGTAATAGTTGTCCCTGTAAGGTCAACAGCCTGAAGAGATACATAGTCTATCGTAGCCACGTCTATGGCACCCAATCCAATAAGTTTATCCGCTGATGCGTCATAACAGGCACTTCTTGTGTTCTGGGTGAAATCAAACTGGCTTCCTGCAATTCGAGTAACAGTGGTTCCTGATACGGTTACTACCTCAAAGTCGTCATTGGTTAGTTCGCAAAGGAAGGTTGCGTTTTCTGTTGGGTAATAGACAGAAGCCTGCACGTCTCGAGCAACATCAACGTCAGTCATAGTCCCGTAGCTGATCGTTGTGCCAGAAATAGTTGCAGCCATAGTCCTACCCTCATTGCTAACATCATCTCTAAAAGAGATTAGCATCGCGCCTGCACTGGGATCGTATGAAACAGCAACAGCTTCACCACCAGTAGCGTTTGCCTCTCCAGTATCTTGTGGACTGCCCGTAGTTGCAGATGTAGATGTAATTGCACTCACCTTGCCGTCTGACTTGATAACAACTGGGTCACCATCTGCTAACGCACCAGATGCAGTGGCGGTTATTGATGGGTTATTTTGAAACGTCTTGTACTCTAGGGCAGTAGCGCCAGAATTGACTGCAAGCACTTGGTTAGCTGTGCCTATACTTGAAAGCCCTGTACCGCCATTCGCAGTGGGCAGTATTCCTGTTACGTTAGCAGTCAGACTACAGTAGGTTGTAGCAGTAGAACCTGTACCGCCGTTCCCAGTGGGTAGTGTTCCAGTAACTTGTGAGGTCAGGTCTACACCAGTAAGGGCACCGCCTAGAGTAATATTACCCGAGCTTGTAACCGTGCCGGACAGGCTTATACCGTTGACTGTGCCTGTACCGCTTACGCTGGTGACTGTGCCGCCAGTAGCACCACTAGGATTGGCGTTCAAAACAGCGGCACCAGCCCCTGCCCCGTCTGTAACCACCATTACCTTTTCGCCAGTGGGGACATCTACTGTCGCGCCTGAACCCTGCTTAATAGTGATGGTCTGGCTACCCGTAGTAGCGTTCTCGATCATCCACACCTTGGATACGGTGTTCGGCCCTAGTGTGACTTCTCTAGTAGCGGTAAGAGATACAGCAGAAGTGATCTTGAGATAAAAAGACCGGCTGTCATCAGCCGTGCCGTCCGGCATCGTAAAAGTCTCGTTGGCATCCGCCGCCAACTGCTTTGTGCCATAGCTGAAACCGTCAGTAATCAGCTCTAGGTTGGTGTTGGTGCTGGTGCCCCAAGTGCCGTCCTCGTCACCTGTGGTGATTTCTTTGAGGCGTAAGTTGTTTACATAAGTCGCCATCTGTCAGCTCCTATAATGACGCATCGCCCGTTGCCGGAGGCACCGAGGTAGCATAAATCTTTGTGCTTTGCTTGAGATTCAAAGCCTGCCCACAATCAGAGCAAGTATCCGCCGCCAACTCAGACTCGTCCAAGTCATAGCCACAATTAGCGCACACGATCTCAATTTCGTGCTTAGGGTCTATTGAGTCCCCTAGACTTACCGCTTCATTTACTTTTATCATGCCGCTATCTCCGTCCAATCTGGTGGGTCGGTATTGGTAATTTCAGTCCAACCGGGCGAGCCGGTTTCGTTTATTTCTACCCAGTTCGGGTCATTTGTGCCGCTTACAGGCGTCCAGTTGGGGTCTTGAGACGGCCCTATGCCCGCCCAGTTCGGATTCTGGTCAGGAACTATTGTACCCCAAACTAGCGTAGTTCCAAGCCGTCCTACAGCCTGAACCCCGATAGGATACACGTTTGCGCCACCCGCGACTACTGCACTGCCTAGCTGGGTTGTGCCTTGAACTCCGGTGGCTTGTACGGTTATGCCAAGCTGTACGGTAACATTACCCGCTGTTTCGTTGACTATATCCGTAGAACCATTGATACCGTCAAAATGCAGTAGTGCTGTAGTGTCTCTGTCTACTTCGTACTCTGCAACCGGTTCTGTGAAGGATGTGCCTTCATAACGGGCTACAGATGAAAGTCGTACCTCATCAATATACCCGTTAAAATCACCAAAGCCGTTTTTACCAACACTAAAGACGCCACTATCAGGTGTATTAGATGTGGTAAACGTATCTTCTAAGGTTCCATTTTTATATATCCTATGAACATTTCCTTCTCTTTCATAAGACAACATTGTCCAAACACCGGCAGACACGGTGACTGAACTACTAATAATTGTTGATGGGTTTACAACCCAATAAACTTGGTTACCTAATAAATAGGACTGTTCTGTTGTGCTTGTACCAGTCTGCCAAATTCCTTTGTAGCCCGTAACATTTGTCGGACGAATCCACAGGTCTACCGTGAAATCACCGGAACTTAGGTCAATGTTGTCGTCAGACGCTACAAAGTCATCTGTGCCATCAAGCAGTAGTGAAGCAGAACCAAACTTAGCTTGGGCTGTTGAAAGCTGCGCGTTTCCATCTGCGGTAAATTCAGAACCGTTATTTAGTGTTGAAGCCTCTGCGGAAACCCCAGTAACCGAGACTATTGCATCGCCTGATACTGTCGGTGTACCAAGCTCTCCGGTGGCCTCGACGCCCGTCACAGGAACATCTAGCTGTAGGTCTACAGTGGCCGTGCCTAGAGCAGTAGTGCCAGAAACCCCAGTAACCGAGACATTGGCGTCTGCTGTGGGGGTTACGGTTCCAACTTCACCCGTGGCAGCGTTGCCCAGAACCTCCACTGAACCGTCAGCTTGTACTGCGGTGTTACCCAGAGCGGTGGTCGCGGAAACCCCTGTCACTGAGACATTGGCATCAACCTGCGTTGTTACCGTTCCAAGCCCTGTAGCGCCCTGTACGCCCGTTACAGGGACATCTAGTTGCAGGGCTACAGTTACCGATCCAAGGGCGGTCGTGGCTTCTACGCCTGTTACAGAGACTTCCGCAGGGAGAGATACCGAAGCTGACCCAAGGGCAGTAGTCCCCGAAACCCCAGTTACAGAGACATTAGCGTCAGCCTGCGTAGCTACAGTACCTACTTCGCCTGTGGCTTCGACCCCCGTGACATCAACGAAAATGCCGGTTGCAATGTCTACAGTGCCAACAGCAGTGGTGGCCGAAACTCCAGTAACTATGGCGTTAGCGTCAGCCTGTACTGTGACTGTGCCCAGCTCGCCGGTAGCAGCGTTACCAAGAGCCTCTACTGACCCATCGGCCTGTACTGCGGTGTTGCCTAGCGCAGTGGTTCCGGCAACACCTGTGGGGAACACATTGGCATCAGCCGTGGTGGTTACTGTACCCAGCTCACCTGTAGCTTCATTGCCTGTGACGCTTATATCAACGTCAGTCTTAGCGGTAACGCTACCTAAAGCGGTGGTTCCGGCAACCCCTGTTACCGATACGTTGGCATCTCCCTGTACTGTGGGTGAGCCTACTTCGCCTGTGGCTTCGTTGCCTGTCGGGCTTACATTGGCATCAGCGGTGACTGTTGCGCTTCCTAGCCCAGTAGTACCAGAAACCCCAGTGACTGAAACATTAGCGTCTGCTTGGGCAGTTACCGAGCCTACTTCGCCTGTAGCTTCATTTCCGGTAGCGTTTACATTTGCATCAGCCGTGACGGTGACACTACCGAGAGCAGTGGTGGCTTCTAGCCCGGTGACGTTAGCTGTCGCGCCAAAAGATACAGATACCGATCCTACTTCACCAGAGGCGGATACCCCTAAGCCACCCGTACCAAAGGCAAAATCGCCCCAGCCCCCTCGACCCCAACCGCCAAGAGGGACTATTACTGAAATCTCAGTGTTTACCGTTACGCTTCCGGTAGCTCCAGTGGCAGAGACTCCGGTAGCTGAGACCGTTCTGGGAAGGCTAACAACTACAGAATCTAGGGCTGTAGTGCCTTGGACTCCCGTAGCGTTGAAGGTAAAAGAGATGCCAACAGAGGCAGAACCCAGACCAGTAGCAGCCTGAACGCCGGTTACATTGACGGTTACGCCCGCGCCAGCTCCAAGATCAGAGAGGGGGGCTGAAGATAGAGGACTAAAACCTAACATTTAGTCCACCTTTATGACGGTATAAACGCTCTCACTAGCCTGTAAGGTAACTGTTGCAGCGTCAGCTAATCGTGCAACAAAAAGGTTAACCTCTTCACCTGCGGTCATTTCGACCACCACTTTTAGATTAGTGCTTGCCTCGTCATGTCCGCCTGAAGCACGAATATAGTCAGAGGCGCTGACTTCGCTTCTTTCTGTGCCATCAATAGCAAATTTAATTCCTATATTTGGGCGTTGGTCGTTTGCGACAAAATAACAATTGGCATAAAGCTCATATACGCCATCGTAGGGAACCGTAATCCCTGATGTCGCTCTGGTGAATCCGCCGAAGTTGAACTCAGGTACGCCAAACACGTTTTTCTGAGTATAGCTCGTGCTGTCATTCATAGTAGCATCGGAAAGCATCGGCCCCTGAACACCAACAAATCCGGCGGATGCAGCAGGTATGGTGATGAAAACTTCCTTTGTGCCTGCACCCAGATTTACCGCAGAGCCAGAATTACTGCTGGCCAAGATGGTGTCTCTTGAAAGAGTGGACGGGGAGGTAAAAGTCCCTATCCCTGTCTCCCAAGCAGTGTTGGTGGAATCAACAATCGTATAGTAAGTCTGATCCCCGCTGGTCAAGCCGCTGCTGAAGGACTGAAAATTAGTCTCAGCCCCAGCAAGCGTGAGGCTACCCGTACCTGTGGTAGAGGTAGTCTCTTTAACCCTGTCAGCAAGGATAATGGACATCAGGCAATACGAATGATCGCGTTACTGGCGTCCGCTGCTGGAAAGACAATAGTAAAGTCACCAGCAGTAGCGGTTTTGTCCGCACCGAAGTCAAGTACAGCAACGGCCTTGTTAGACTGTGTGCTGTTGTAGATCAACGCGCCACGAGCAGTGATTGATGCTGTAGACCAAGTGGTGTCGTTGAAATCAGTGAACGCTGTAGTACCAGAGCTTGTAGGTGCTACCGCAGTCAGCGAGTTTCCGCCAGCGGTGTAGCCTGTGCCAGAGGTTTCGTTAGTTGCACTGTATGCTGTGGTTGTCGCATCCAAAGTTGCAGAGCTGGTGTACAACGCAATGTACATGCTATCCGCAGTGGTTCCTGCGCGGGCAACAGTTGTTCCAAATGCGTGTATACCGTTAAGAAGCTCCACTTTGAAGCTCGTACACATTGCTTGAGTAATAGCCATAATGGGCCTCTCCTATAGTTTACGTATGATATTAGCCAACTCAGCATGGCCTTGCTTTTGGAGTTCCGCACAAATAGTGGTTCTATCTGACTTGATAGCTTCTTTCATGTAGAACACTAAAACCTGTCTAATCTGTTCTTTAAACACCAGAGCCTGCGCTCTGACCTGCTCATCAGCGTCTTTACTGACATGTAGCAGCTTGTCTAACGCACGATCTGCTAACTCTTCTGGCGTCCAACCACGATTACTGGTCGTATGGACATCCACCTTAAAACCGTTATCAAATGTTGTTTGCACGCCGTTTATCAAACTTCTGCCCCTCTGGTAGTCTGCCCATCACGATATGCGTCTTTTCGCATCTTACCGTCACCTAAATTGATTAGCAGCGTAAGAGCTTGCACGTACAACTTCTCGTATAGGGCCACCATATCAGGCTCACCTTTCTGAAAGCGTATTGCTTCAACCAGAGCACCGTTCAACAACGCAGAATCGAACTCATTGCCTAACCAAGTGTTACCCGCAGTAACAATAGACTCTGGGTAATATCCGTAATGAATCTCTACACTGTAGTTTGCATCCGGTGTCGGCCCTAAAATAAAAGCCGTATTGTCAAACCACGCATAGTGCTTTGGGGTACCCGTACTAGAAGCATTTGGGTAGGCTTCACGAATAAAATTTACATCTTTATCCAGAAGGTATGTGTAGTTACCACTACCATCTATAACCGCCAAAGAGTACACATGTAAAAGATCAGTCGGGTATATCAGGTACTTATCACCCGAGGTTGCGTTCCCGGTCTGGTTTTTTCGGAGCGCAGGTAGCTGAACAGAGTTGTATATTTTTTGCTCTGCTTGCTCGGTAAACATAGCAAGTTGGTCTGCGGTAAATGTCTGTTCGCAGATATCCTCTATGTTTGCTGTAAGTTCAGAATAGTTCATCCCTTACCTCTTAAGCCATTGGGCCTCTGGACATAGTGCCTTTAGTAGCCGCACCAGCACCGCGCATCTTAATACCGCTAGTTTTTACATCTATAGGCTGGTTACAGCACTCAGACTTATAGACTGTAGGCTGATTAGGGAACTCAATAACCTTTGGGGCTTTCTTGCTTTCGCGCTTCATGGCGTAGCTCCTAACTTGTTGTTACTGTTACCGCACCGACTTGGCCGGTTGCTTCTAAGTTGTCGGGGGTTATCCCGTCATTATTGTTAAACCCGACAGGGTTCCAACCCCACTGTATGTCTCTACTGGCCGTTAACTCTGCCGAGTCAGGTCTCGGATCACGCAAAGCCTGCGGGTCATCTACTGGAAACTCACCCAACTTATTTTGCGGTTGGTCTGGATTCCAACACTCACGACATGCTTTTAAGTTTGTCTTATTGCCTTTACGTATAAGTTCTTTTAACTCTCTGAGTTTGCACTGGAACCCGCAAATATCGCAGATTGCTAGAGCTTTTTGCCCAGACGCGTACTTGTAACCCATTACCTAACCCCGTAAATGCGAGGTACTAAGCTAAGTGTAGCTTTCTCTCTATCTTCCTCTGCCGCCAATGCAAACTGCTCATCGTAGGTCGCTTTTAACATAGGTAAACGCTCGGCCAGTTCTGGTTCTTTCATAGCTATGTAATACGCAAGCCCTGCAACTAAGCAGGGTAAGAACCTGAAATTCACGTCAGCCGTATTCACCCCAGTACCGGCGTCTTCAATACGTCGCATACGCCAATACTTTAAAACATAAGTGCTTGACGCATCAGGGACAGGCCACACAGTGGCGGATGGGTTTGCTTGCCCACGGTCTATGTAAAGCTGTATGGGCCGCCCCTGCGATAGCTTGTTAGGGATACTGGCGTAAGTAGACACACTTATACGCGTAATGTTGAGATCAGACTGAGTAGACACATTACCGCTACCAGTACGTACAACATGCTCAAGCAAATCAATGGTATCCGCCGGTAAAGCATATGTCGCAGTTCCTTCGGTGAGGTTGACAGTGCCTTCCTCAATCGTCCACATATTGATGCCACGGTTCTGCCACTCAATAGTTAACAAGTTCATGGAACGTCTGGCGGTACGTAAGTCATAGCCAGAACGCATCTCACGGCCCGCACGTTCCCACGCTTCTTCAGCGATCTCCGTGAAGTCCATGTTGAATGTTGCTGTACCGGACGTAGCCATTATTTACCCCAGCTCTCCCGCGCCTTTTTCTGCGCGGTCTTAGACAAATCTTTGTAGTGGTAAAGTTTCTTAGAACTCTTAGACATAGTTTTACCGGTCATAAGAGTCCCATCATCATGTTTGTGCATACCACCTCTATGCACCTTTCCGTCTTTGTAATAGTGGTTTACACCTTTAGCCATTACTTTTTCTTCTTCGCCACCTTCTTCTTGCGTTTCAAAGATTGGACTCTCTTCGGTGCTCCTGCTGGTTGACCTAGTCGTTTCTTCTGGGCTATCCGAGATCGTTTCTCGGATTTAGTCATTTCACCAGAGGTTTTAGGGGTCTTACTGGAAACTCGTTTGGTGGGTCTACAGTAAGGAGTGCCCCTCTTTTCACCTTCTTTGCGTCCGCAGGCTTTACCCGTACGAACGTCTTTCCAATCTTCCTTAAACCAGCGTTTTAACGCTGCGCCTTTCTTTGTCTTACGAACGGCCACTGGACTTATTACCCCAGTTCTTGGCACCGACTTTACGGCACTTAGCTATAGCACCAGAAGCGTAAGCAGAGGGGAAAACTTTGTACCGAGCCTTCACCTTGCGGTAGCACTCGTCTTTAACTGTTCCACCTTTCTTTAAGGCTACGGGCCGCATTTTACCCATACCTCTGCATTTCATCATCGGAGGTTTATCCTACCTTGACCACGCTGAGCTATACCATTACCACGGCACATGCCGCCTTTGCTCATCTTTTTAACTTTACCGCCGTAGTTCATACCTTCGACACCACGACCTTTGAGGATATCTGCCCGAGTGACTTTGCCGTCTTTGTTTAAATCAGGAAAGCCCTCTTTCTGCGACGCAGTGCGGCGAGTAGCACCAGCCATCCCACCCACATTCATCCTTTTGGTACCGCAATTAGACACTAGATCACCTCCTTCTTTGAATGAACGACCTTCGTCGGCCTTCATGTACTCACGCCCCACGCTCTGTGGGACACCGGCACGTTTAGCGAACTGGGGGTTATTAGCCACCGCCGCCATGAAATTGTGTTGTGCCTTAGACTTGCTAGGCACTACCACTTAACCTTATCGGCCCAATAAGCTGCGCTCATCTTACCTTTGGCAATATTCTTGCCGTGGCGGGCCTTAAATGACTTGCGCTTCGCCTTCATCCGTGCGGACTCGCCTTTCTTGGGCTTTCCAGCCGTGCTGGCACCCTGCTCTCCGAAACGAATAATCTTCTCCTTCCCACCCT
>Ga0255774_10001022_pt1 | contig 23652 bp, 15 predicted proteins | sample 101ome_17_FD_179972 | JGI IMG/M metagenome (GOLD analysis project Ga0255774, IMG submission 179972) | Coastal salt marsh microbial communities from the Groves Creek Marsh, Skidaway Island, Georgia - 101407AT metaG (version 2) | ecosystem: Environmental > Aquatic > Marine > Intertidal zone >... | reverse complement strand
CATCAGACGAACGTCGACGACGCGTTTATACCCCGCCGCGCGCGCGCTCTCCATGCCTAAATCGGCGTCTTCGTACGCGACGCAGGCCGCGGGCGACACGCCGAGCCGTTCCGCCGCCAAGAGATATAAATCCGGCGCCGGTTTCCCGCGCGCGACGTCTTCGCACGTGACGACGACGTCGAATAAAAACTTTCCGTTTTCATTCTTTTCGTTTTCGTTCGCGAGTAATCCGTGTTCGCGCAGGTGTCGCTCCACCGTCGTCTTGACGCCCGAGCTCGCCACGGCGACGGCTTTCCCGCGCCGTTTCGCCTCTCTCGCGATCTCCACCACGCACTCGATCGCACGAGGCGTCCCGAGCGCGCTCGCGTGCTTGCCACACGACTCCACCATGGCGTCCAACGCCTCATCCGTCATCTCCACCCCTTGTTCGCGACACAATCGAGCGAAAATGTCGCGAATGGGCACACCGGCGAGGGCGTAGAAAACCTCCTTGGACATCGTCACGCCCACCTCCTCGCACGCCTTGACGTCGGCGGCGTAGAATAATCCCATGGTATCGATCAACGTGCCATCGCAATCGAACACGCACGCGTCGACGTCGTCCACGTTGCGCGCGTTCGCGTCTTCGGGCGTCATCGTGTGCGGCTCATTCGTGTCAGTTGAGCCAAACGAAATTGGGCGCGCGACGTCACTCGTCGACGCGCTCGAACCGGGGCGACATGGCGAGCGAATATTACGACGTGAATGATTTTCTCGCGCGGGAACACGCGGTGACGGTGGAATTCGAGGACGGGGCGTCGTCGCTCGGTCCCGAAGTCATGGGCACGCGCGCGCAGATTTCAAACTCGACGACGCCGAGGGGCGACGAGGACGACGTGCCGCGCGAACACATCGCGCGCGTGCCGGTGTGGTGGTTGGACGGGGAGTTGTGCCGCGATTTGTTGATTCAGGAGCCGCCCGAGGCGTTTTCGGACGAGGTGTTTAACGCGCTCGAGGCTGAGAACGGGGCGAAAATTTTGGATTTGCGACGCGTCAACGAGTCGTACTTTGGATTCGCCAAGTGCGCGCTCGCGGCGCTGACGAAACAGAACCAAGGGGACGAGGATGCGATGGAAAACGTGCGCGAGCTTCGCGAGAAGATTTATAGGGCGTATCAAAAGCGGTGGCGGGAGGCGTTGTGCGAGTCGACGGGACGTCTGAGCGACGAAAGCGCCAAGTTGGAGCGTCTTCTGACGAGAGAGGAGCGCGAAGTGTGGGACGCGGGACGGGAGGCGAGGAGAGCGTACGAGGAGTATAGGTACGGACGCGGTGGACGGGTGGTGGCGAATAAGATTGTCACCGACGCCAAGCGACGAAGGACGTAGGCGAGTAGGAGAGCGCTCTCGCGCATCTTTTTTTGTAGTACACGAGCAAACACACTACGGTACCTCTCGGAAAGAAAGAATCACGACGCGGCGGCGGCTGCGGCGGTTTGCGAATACGACAGCCACGCGTTCCTCGCCAAGGTGCCGCAAAACGCGCCCAGCGCGCACGTGGTGACGAATAATCCCCGCATGGCGGTTCGCCCGCCTCCGTGATACTCGCGATCGAATACGACTTCAAAACAAAAACCCAACGTAAAAACGACGACGAGGACGAGTCTGTAGAGGAAATACAGGACGAATCGAACGGCATCGTACGCGTACAAAAATCGATACACACCGCACCGCATGTCCCTTCGAAGTAATTCCCCGAACGAACCGGTGATTTGAAAGAGTTCGTTCGTCGTGACGCCCGTGGGACCGTCCAGCGACGCGTCCGTCGGATTGGGACAGTGTGACATGATCGTCGCGTTCCAGATCGCGAGTCTCTCATCGCCGCAATCGAAACGCGAGAGCGCGCGCCACGCCGCGAGCGCCAACGCACCCGGACCGCGCGTGGCGATCAAGTGGTCCAACGCGTCGCGAAACGAGCGCTCGTCGACGTCTCCCCAGACGAGCGACGATTCGCACTCGCGATCGACCGACGCACCGGCGTCGACGCGAATCAACCCCTCAACGACGGTTTCAAAGTCTTCGTACGTCCACAGTCTCGAGGACGGTTTCGCGCGAATCTTCGCCGCGGTGTCTTGATCCAACGCCGAGCTCTCGAGCAAACGAAGGATGTCCGCGACGGCGCCGCCCACGTTTTTCGAGGCGAGCAAACGCGCGAGCGACGTCTGCTCTCTCCTGCGCGCGCCCTGCGCCCGACCTCGAATCTGTCCCTGCAATCGTCCGTAGAGCTCATCGCACGCGCTCACCGCCACCGCGTGCTCGCGCTTGACCCACGCGCGCACGCCGTGTCTCTGCACGAGCGCGAGCGAGTACGCCAACATTTGCGCGATGACTCGAAAACGCACGTCGACGTTCCACGCGTTTAAACATATCGAACGCATCTCGATCGTCCCATCGATGTTCGGAATCGGATTGATGACGCGCACGAGCCACCACGACAGCGCGCTCGGATCGAGTTTGTCCGGTCGCGCGCCGACGGCTTGTAACAACGCGCTCATTTTTCCTCCGTAATTATACAACCAACGCGACCCGTTCGTCATCGCGACCCACACTTCGAAGAGCACCAACGCGCGGTCGATGCGCAGCGCGAGTTTACACTCGGCGGCGCGCGCTCGTTCGAATGACTCGTCTTCGTCCTCGTCTCGGTCGTCGTCTCCGCCCGCCGCGCCGTCGACGTCGTCGCTCGTCTCTTCTCGAACGCGCGAACACGTCGCCACGCAATACCCAGACGGATCTCTCACCACCGATCGCACGAACACATGATGCATCGCTCGCACGCGCACTAAAAACCGTCCATCCACCAGCTCTTGACACGTCACGATGGTGCACTCGACGCAAAACCGTCCAAACTCTCGCAAACTCACGCGCATGGCGCGACACCCCTCCTCGATGGCGTCCGGCACGTCCAGACGCTCGCCGTCGCCGCGCAGACGCTCTTCAAACTCATCCTCATCCGCCGCGTCCTCGGCGTTGATCATTAAAAATCGTCTCGACGTCATCAAACACCGCCTGACGAGCGCTTTATACTTGGCTTCGAAGACGTTGAGCGTCACCTCTTGTCCCGGCGTCAACGCGTCCAGGAAAAACATCGGTAACGCGCGCGTCTCTCGCATCAGCGGTACCCCGCGTCCAGCGGCGGTACCATTACCACCTCCTCGTCCAGACGTCGTCGCCGTCGTCTCCGAACCACCGTCACCGCCGCCGACGCGCGCCGCCTCGTCCTCCCGCGCCTCGCGCCGCCGCGCCGCCTCGGCGTCCCGCGCTTCCCGTCCGAACACCGCCTCCACGCACTCTCGCACCGTCGTGTTCACCGGCCATTCGTGCGGTAATTCGTGATACAACGCCGATCGACACTGCGGGCAATTCGCCGGCGCGTCGTGTCCCAGTCCGCCACTGGCGAGTCGGGACGCGCTCGGCCGTTCGCGTTCGCCGCGGGTGAGCCACCGGGCCAACGCATCGCGTTCAAACGTGTGTCCACACGGCGTCGTCACGGGATCGACGAAGACGGCGTTGGTGATGACGCACGTGAGCGCGGCGCGCGCGGCGTCGAGATCGACGACGGCGTCGGTCGGTCGAGTGATTTCTCGTGATTTCTCGTGATTTCTCCGGCTCGACACAACCTCGTCTTCATCGACGATTCCATCGCTCTCGCGCGCGATGGACGCGCTCGGACGAGGGCCGACGATACCCTCGTGGATATCCTCGAGCGCGCGTCGCGCGCGCGTCGCCACGCGGTCGCGTCGTCGACGGACGGGAGGCATGATGTGATGTGTCGACTCTCTCGGGACGGGCGGTGGCCGGAAGCGCTACTTTTTAATACTATTACATTCAATCAGAGGAGACCTTGACGACGTAAATCCTCGTACGTTTTGGTGTTATACACGTTCCCTTGCGCGTCCTCGACCTCGGCGTCGACGGTGACGTCGAAGACGCCCGCGTCGCGTTGCGAGAGATTTTTGTGCAACGCGCGCGCGTCGTCGATGGACGTCACCTCGTTGAACGCTTTGCTGTACGGAATCTTCAGGCATCGCATGCCGTGTTGATGTCGCCACTCGCTGAAGTGACGCTCGAACGCGCGTCGGCCCCAGTACGAGTAATTACCGCAGATTTCGCACGTGTACTCCATGTTTAATCCGTGGAGTTTATAGAGCCAATAGGGGATCGGTTTCCCGTCCCATCCGAGCGGGAGTTTGAGCGGGTTGTGAATCTCCTCCTCTTCGTCCGTGTCGGCGTCGGAGAAATCATCGTCCTCCTCGGCCTCGGCGCGGAGCTCGGCGAGGCTCAGGGTGGATTTTTTCTCGACGTTGGTGCGCGTGGCGTCGAGTTGTTTACTCAAGAGACGCAAGAGGAGCGCGCATCGATTCTCCTTGTACGCGACGGCGCGCGCGCGACGCTCCGCCTTCGCCTTGGCGTCGTCGTCGTCGCCACCACCGCTCGTCTTCTTCGTCCTGGTCTTCGCGTCCACGACGACACCCTTGGCGAAGAGTTTCTTATCGACGTCGGCGAGTTTTTTCCCTCGCACGCTCCACAGTCGCTCGGCGCGGTGCGCGGGCGCGCCGCCCGCCTTGAGTCCCATCGACTCCAGCGCGCGCGTGATATCGTCGCCGGACATGTCGCTCGTCATCTCCTCGATCGTCGCGTACGCCGAGAGATCGCACGCGCTCGTCTCGTCGACGGCGCGAACGCCGCGATCCTCCCATCCGGGACACTCGCCCGCGCGCCATCGCGATTCAAACGCCTCCTCCTCGTCGCGCAACGCCTCCTCCACGAACCGTAACGGCACCGCGCGTTCGTGAAACGACCGTAAATAGTCGAACAATCCATCCAAATACGTCCGATACGCCGCGCTAAACTTTTTCGCGCGCGGCGTCGAGGCGAAATCGTCGCACGCGCTCAGATACTCGCCGTACCCGCGCGCCGTTCCAAAGCCGCCGTCGACGAAACGCGCGTACGATTCGTGTAAATCCAAATACCTCCCGTGACTCTCCTCCCCGCTAAACGTCACCGCGTGTTCGACGACGAGTTCATCCACGAGTCGTTCGAGCGTTTCACCGGGATCCGTCGCCACCGCGCGCGCGTCGTCGGCGCGCGATTTTCGCAACCGCTTGACGCGGTCGTAAAACAAACGCAACGCCTCGTCGACGTTTTCTCCGTCTCCCATGCTCGCCATCTCCTCGGCGCGCGACCCATCCGCGTCTTCATACATCGCGCGCTGTTCACGCGCACAGACACGTCGTACGGATCGTCAGTCGTGTGTTTTAGCGACGCGGGACGAAAAATCGCGTCGACGGCGTCGCCCTAGGGATGAAAGGAAATGAATGCCGTGTGCATTCCTCCCACGTCGTCGCCGCGCTCGCGCGTCGGTGCGCGCGACCGGACGTATGCATCGGTTCTTCGCGCGAATCGCGCGCGCGCGCGTCGCGTCGAGCGCGACGCACCAATCGTTTCGCCGCGTCGCTGGACGCCGCCAAGATGCAATCGACGCGATGATTCTGTTCGACGCGCGCGCGGTGCGTCGCCGGCGCGTCTTTGAGCGCGCGGACGGCGATTCGATCGAGTCGTTCGATGTCCTCGTGCGCGCGACGCGCGAGCTCGAGCTGCGTCGTCGCCATGACGACGACGAATGATGATGATGCGTTGAGCGAACGAATGACGACCGGCGTGAATTCGCGGCGCGTCGTCGTCGGTCGTCGTCGGTTCGGTTCGAACGCGAGGCGCGACGAGACGGCGATGGAGACGTTGGCGCGCGCGCGGGCGCGCGGGAACGTCGCGCGAGGCGTCGGGGCGACGCGCGGGGACGCGTGGTGGGTGACGCATCACCGACGCGTGAGGCAAAGACGAACGCACGGCCGACGCGCGCGCGTCGTCTCCGTCGACGCGACGGCATCGACGGCATCGTCGACATCATCGTCTCGTCCGTCGCCTCGCGTCGTCGCGCGAACGGTGGCGTTGGCGACGGTGGCGTTGGGCGCGTCGACGCTCGTCGGGGACGCGTCCGCCGCGTCGAACGGGTTCGCCGTCGGCGGCGGGGACGGATTCGTCGGTGCGCCGGATTTCGCGAGCGAAGATTACGTGTACCAGACGCCAGATTTAGCGGTAGATCTGGCGTCGCCGTTGGTGGCGTACAGATTGGTGACGACGGCGTTGCGACAGGAGGTTCCCGCGTGGCTGGACGCGATTATATTTCTCGCCGCTCTGGGCGCGGCGTACGTCGTCTTCACGGATAATCACGCGTTAGATTCTGTGTTGGTGTGATTATTGTGCGTGAGGGGGATTGCTGTAATTGATTTATACGCGCGCGCGCGCCGCTGATGACACGAAACGTCTACTAATCCTCTCCCTCCGCCGCGCGCGCCGCCTCGGCTTTCGCTTCGGCTTCGGCTTGCGCCGCGCGCGCCGCCTCGCGGTTCTCTCTGTACACCTCGTACGCGTCCACGATCTCGCGCGTGAGTTCGGGCGTGGTGTTCGTGTATCGCAGATTTTCCGTAAACTCGTCCCACTCGCTCGACGATAACGCCGGCGCCAACGCGGGTTCGAGCTTTTCGCGGCGAAACCGCGCTAAATCCTCGCGAACGGACGGCGAAGGATCGAGTTTCTCCGCGCGATTCGGCTGGCCCGATTCGAGATTGGCTCGAAACTTCATGAACTCGACGTCGTACAGGTAGAGCGTCGACGCCGGCGCCAGGGGCATCGCCGCGCGACACGGTCGACTGAGAGACGCCGGTAAAAACTCCAGAGGACAGTGTCCTAAACTCACCGCCACCGCGGTGGCGATCATCTTGCGTATTTGGTACAACATAAAGGATTCTCCTCGCACGGAGACGCGAATGAATGGTTCGCTGCGCGAGACCGCACCGTCCTCGGAGACGATGTCCATGCGCTCGACGTCGTCGCCGGCGACGAAACTGTGAATTCTTCTAAAGTGCGACGGTCCAATCTTATCGTCGTGATCCGTCTCGAATAACCAATACGTCCCGCGGGATCGATCGCCGATGTGTTTCGGGAAATCATCATCGTCGTCGCCGCCGCTCTCATCGCGCATAGTCTGTGATGCTCGTTCCTCCTCTTCGTCTTCTTCGTCTTCGACGGCGTCCTCCTCCGAAGCGTCGTCCATCGCCGCGCCCTCTTGACCGCGCCACGCCAACTTCCCGCGCGCGTCTCGAAGTTTCGGCCCGAATTTTGATTTCGCCTTTCGCGTGTACTGCGACCGTCTGGTGTAATTGTGAAACGGGTGCGCGCCGACAAAGGCGCCCAACGCCGCGGAGAATTTCGCCAAGCGCTCGCGCGCGCTCGCGTCCGAGACGCCCCCCTCCAATCCCAACACTCTCGCCGGTAACAGGTACTCGTACGTGCGCATGATGCACTCGCGTCTCGCCTGAAACGATTTGGGGGTGTTGTACACGGCGAAACACTCGACGTCGTCCGGTAGAAACTGCGAAATCTCTCTCGCCGCCGCTCGCGCCTCGACGTCGTCGTCCCACACCGTCGGATCAATCTCCGCTCGAAGACTCACCACCGTGCACAACGAGCTCACACCTTTATCCGTGCGACTGCTTCGACTCCATTTCAATCGCTGTAACCCCCGACTACGATAATTCGGCAGTAATATCCCCCCCCACGAAAACACCGCGTCCTCGACGACGTCGTCCACCGTCGACCCTCTGGGCTGGTGCGCGTTGTGCGTGTTCCCCTTATACTTTTGTCCCACGTACGCCAACAACAGCGCCACTGGTTTTTTCTTGCGTCGTCCATCGCTCGGCGGCGGTCGCACGTCGTCCGGAATGACGTGCGACGGATGCGCGACCTCGTCCGGTTGGTGTCGCACGGCGGTCCAGTCCCGCCCACCGTTCCCATCGACTTTCCGGTGCGACTTTCGCTCGCCTCGCGCGGGCGACGACGCGGCGTGCGTTCTACAATTGTCCTCGCGCGCGGACGCGACGAGCGTCGGCGCGCGAACGCGCGCGCGACGCGCGAGGAGCGTGCGTCCCAAAAACAGGCTAGAGGTTTTCATGACGGCGGCGACGCGCGCGACGACCCGGACGCGTCGGTCACGCGGTGCGCGGAGTCGAACGACTCGACAACGATGGCACGCGCGCGATGGACGCGCGGACGCGAGACGACGACGCGACGCGCGCGCGTGTGAGGGCGTAGGCGGGATGGGCGCGCTTTTTCAGTTGAAAAACTTTTCTTTCTATTCGCGGGGTTCAAGGGTCGTTACAATGCGGTTCTTCAGCGGTGTTGTCTTGTGTCCTATGCGTCGTCGTCGTCATCGTCGTCCTTGACTCGCGGTTTCGTGCGTTGCGCGAAGAGCGGTAACCACTGCGCGCGACTCGGATCCGTCGTCCCGTCGTCTCTCACGTCAACCACCTCGTGTTCGCCGCTCGCGTCGTTGTACGCGAGTATCTTGACGCGCTGCCACACGGGCTCGACGACGCATTCGCGTCCATCATCGTCCACGGCGCGCCGCACGTCGACGTTGACGTCGATGACGCACTCGTCGCCGACGACGGCGGCGCCCCACCGCGCGCCTCGGCTTCGCAAAAATTTATCGATGAGCACGGGCTCGGGCGCGTCGGGAGGCACGACGTGAATCGTTCGTCGCCATCGACGCATCGCGGCATCGGCGGGTCCGAATGTTTTCTCGAATTCGGCGCACAGAACGGTGATCTCGACGTCGTCGGCGTCTCGGTACGACACGCACTCGGCGCCGCGGAAACATCCGGGTTCGTACCATCCCTCTTTGTCGCCCGCGCGCACGCGCACGCGACGCGGTTCGAGCCCATGAATCGTCGGCACGACGTACGCATCGTTCGGAACGTACACCTGGACGCGCTCTTTGGCGAAATCCAACGTTTCCTCTTCGCAATCTTCAAAGTAGTAGACGGAGAATTTGTTCGTCGCCGCGTCTCGAGAGCGCACCTCGGCGGCGTACCACGCCTTATCCAGAGGCCACCACACCTTGACTCGACGACCGACGATGGCGTCGTATCCACCATCGGCGTGTTTCTGTGCGTTCGCATCGTATTCGATCCACGAACCCGCGCCGCTCGAGCGTTTGCGTTTCTTTTCCGCCGCCGCCGCCGCCGCCGTCGACGAAGCCTTTGAGTTTGCGTTCTTCTTCGCGACGACGCTCTCGTCTTTCGTCTTCGGTTTCTTCGGAAGCGCGCCGCACGGAATCCACGACGTCGGTCCTCGCTTACCGGATTTGTGCTTCAAATCCACTTTTTCCTTTCTAAAATTAACCTTTTCCTCGACATCGTCGTCGATATACAAGAGGGTGTGCTCTCGCGTCGACGCGTCGTATGCGAGCACCTTTGCCTCGTAGTACCGACCATCCAGCGGCCACCACACGCGCACGACGGCGCCGATGGGCACTTTGACCTTGGTCGGTCGACCGACGCCGGCATCGGCGTTCTTCCCGGCGGCGATGGCGGCGAACAGGCTTTTGTTTGCCGAAAATTTCGTCGTTCGGTAATTGCCCTTTTGTCGCATCGCCCCCGTGCTCGGATTGAAGAAACCGAGCTTGATGAGCGTCTCCACGGCGGCGTCGCGCACGCCTTCGTCCTTGTCGTCGACGAGCGCGTTGATCAAGCTCACTTTCGCCGCCGCGGCGCCTCGCAAATGGCCTAAACACCGCGTCGCCGCCGCGCGAACGCCGGCGTCGGCGTCTCGCGTCAATTCGCCGCAACACGCCGCCGTCTGAAATAAACGCACGTCGTCCGACCCATCCTGCGCCGGTTCGCCCTGTCGTCCGCGCCACACCGCCTGCAACGCCTCGCACGTCGACTGACGAAGATACGGATCGTCTCGCGTCGCGTTCGCCGTCATCTTTTCCACCAACGTCTTGGCGCCGCCGCCTTGCGCGCCCGCCGCGCGCGTCGCCGCCGCGCGCACGTCGTCTCTCTTATCCCCCAACGCGCGTCCAAATATTCGCAAATCCGCGCTCTTCACCGGTCCGATGATTTCGATCGCCTCGGCGCACGCCTTGCGCACGCACGCGGCGGGATCTCTCGCCGCGAGCTCGCACAGCCGACCGCTCGCGCCCGCGCGCTCGCCGCACGCCCCCAACACTCTCGCCGCCGTCATCCTCGCGCACGTCCTCCCGCGAGAAGTCATCGCCACCACACACTCGTCCGTCTCGTTCAACACCTCCAACGCGCGCGTCGCGATGGACGACACCGCCTCCGCGTCTCCTCGAGCGCGCGCCGCCGACGCGCACCGACGAAGCGCCGCCGACGCGCGCGCCCACGCGCGTCCACCCGCCACCTCGCGCGTGGACGTCACGACCCGCCACCCACCGTCGACGCACGCTCGAAACCACCTTTCGGTCGCACCTTCGTCCACGCGCGCGTCGAGCGTCGTCACGATTCTCGACGCGGCGTCGACGGCGGCGGCGTCGCCGAGCGCGCACCGCGACGCCAACGCGTCCACGAACGCGCGTCCCGCGACGCACGCGCGTCCATCGGCGACGCACACCGCGAACGATGTCGTCACCAATCTCGCGCGCGTCTCCGCGTCCGCCCGCGCGTCGTTCTCGTCGCGCACCGACGTCATCAATCGTTCACACACGCGCACCCAGTCCACGCTCGACGAATCATCATCCCGCGCGTTCGCGCGCGTCACCACGTCATCGCACGCCGAGCACCGCGCGTCGCACGCGAGCGACGCGCTCGTCGCCCGCGCCGCGGCGTCCTCGATCGCGCGCGCCATGTTCGGCGCGCGGGACTGCCGAGTTCGTCAATTCGCGACGCCATGGGATTTCTCACGCGTTGGATCGCGAGCGGTATCGACGACGGCGCGAAGCGCGACGCGGCGCTTCGCGCGCACATCACGAGCACGACGGCGAAGTGCGACGAACTGTGCGTGCGACGAGGCGAGGCGAGGCGCGAAGACGCGAGGGATTCGACTTTTCGCGCGATCGGGGAGGGCGCGGCGCGATCGTTCGATTCGACGAAGTGCGACGCGCCTCGCGCGCGCGCTTCGCGTCGAACGGGTCGACCGCGATGTCATCGATCGCGTCCTCCTCCCGCGCGCGATCGTCCACCGTCCGACGATCGCGCGCGCGGGAGAAGGACGCGGGGACGTCGACTTTGGGAGGGTTTCGACGGAACGACACGCGCGACGCGTTCCAACGCGCGACCGACTGACCTCGATCCGTCCGTCTCTCTTTCGTCGCCGCGCAGGAAAGACCGTTGGGACCAACCGGCTCGCACGGATAAGTACTGGCAGCGCGAGAAGGCGCAGATGGCGTACACGGACGCCAACGCGGCGGGGTCGCACCCGGGACAGAGGTCGCCGTGGTGAGCGGATCGAAATGTAATTCTATGATTTCTGTGCTAGCTGTACTACAGAGTGTGCTCGTACGATGGTCGTCGACGATGTATCGCGTTTTGTTCCCCGCGCGTCGCTCGCGTCACGCGTCGCGCGCGAGGGAGAAGACGGAGACTCGATCGCGCGCGCACGCGGCGAACGAGGTTCGAGCGACGGCGACGGAACGCACGTCGTCGGCGTTCTCCTCCTCGTCGTCGTTCTCCTCCTCGTCGTCCCGACAGATGACGGACGTCACCGACGCGCCCTCGCCGGTGAGATAGTTCCACGCGACGACGCGTCCGTCGCGAGCGCCGAAACACGCGACCCCGCCTCGACGTCCGCACGCCAACGACGTGGCGTCGTCCGCCGCCGACGCGAAGACGGCGTCGCCGATGGTCACGTCGCGCGCGCGAAGGAGCGCACACGCGACGGTGGTGCCTCCTCGCGCGTTCTCGCTCGACGACGACCCGTCATTGGAACATTCGGTCGATTCTAAATCGGCGAACGCGCCTCGTTTACGCTCGGCGAGCGCGAGCGCCGCCACGGGCGCCTCGCCTCGGCCGTCGCGTTCCGCGTCGCGCGGGTCCACGGGGACGAATTCGCGAACGGCGTGCGTCACCGCGTACGCCGATTTCTCTCTCACGCGCTCGCGCGGATCCCACGCGCACAGTAAGGCGCCGTCGACGACGACGACGAGTCGAGACTCGCCGTCGGCGGCGCCGCAGAGCCAACGCAGCGTCGTGGGCGACCCCGGTTTCGGCTCGACGCCTCGAAACGTCGCGGGCGGTAACTCCTCAAACGACGCCGCGTCTTCGTCGAGGACGAACGCGTCGTCGTCGCCCGAGACGGTCCACGTCCACGTCGCCCACCGACCGGGTTCGCCGGCGACGGCGAGACGAAACGCGTCCCCGTCCGTCGTCGTCGCCACGCGCGTCGCGCGAAAACCGCACCGCAAGCGCGTCGCCGCGTCCTCGCTCGAGGCGCGTCCTCGCTCGAACGAGCGAACGCGTAAGACGCAAACGCCGTCTTCGGCGTCGGCGGCGACGACGAACTCGCCGCGCGGGGTCATCCCTATCGCGTCCGCGCTCGCGCTCGCGCGCGCGCGCGTCGACGTCGACGTCGACGATCGACGACGCGCGACGCGCCGATTGGACGCGGCGACGACGCACGATCCCACGCACGTCGACGTGCGCGCGTCCGCGTCGACGTCGAAGACGTACACGCGCGACTCGTCCGCCGACTCCACGACGACGCCCAAGCGAGAAGACGTCGACGAATCCTCGCTCGCGTCGCTAAACATGACGCGCGCGGGCGCGCCGTCGGTGAACCTCGCCGTCATCGCGCGCGCGTAGTACGTCTCTCGCATCGCCGCGGCGTCCACCGAGCGTCTCTCCGGCATCGGCGTCGACGCGACGCGCGCGCGCTCGTCTCCGCGCCGTCGCGCCGCGCGTCCCGAACGCGACGTCGTCGCCGGCGACGTCGACGGACGCGCGTCCTCGCCCGCGCCACCTCGCGTCTCCGCCGGCGTCGTCGTCGTCGTCGTCGTCCCTCTCGCCTCCATCGTCGCCGCGTCCTCCTCCATCGACGACCGCATCGACGGAGACGCCGTCCACGGAATGGTCGGTTCGAACGCCGTCGCCGCCGCCGCCGCGCGTTCGCCCTCCGTCGATAACGATCGTCCGTACGAGCGCGTCCTCACCACCACATCGTCCTCGTCATCCAGCGCATCCTCCGAATCGTCCCTACGCGTCGCTTTCTCGTCGTCGTCGATCCACGACGTATCGACGGGGGCGAAGACGCGACGCCACGGCGCGTCGACGTCGGGACGCGCGAAGACGTCTCGAGACGCGCGCGTCAACGTCTCCACGAGGTCGCGTCTGCGCGCCGTGAGCGCCGATGCGCGTCGACGTAAAGTCTGCGCGCGTTCGATGGTCAGTGGGAGACGCGCGACGCGGGACGGGGGCGCGCGCGCGCGTGATTTGAAAAAACAGAATGAGCTGTCGACGCGTTCGACGCGAACGGGGTCGCGCGTACCGCTCGATCGTCGCGCGCGCGGGATGTGGGCGCGCGCATGGTTGTGTTCGCGACGTGGACGCGAGCGAACGCGTCGACGACCGCGCGCGCGCGCGCGCGTGTGACGATGGATGGATGACGCGCTCGAGACGAGACTCGGGACGACGAGACGAATACGGTTCACAATCATCACTCTCTACTCTTCCTGCGGGACAGATCGGCGACGCCTCGACGAGAATCACCGTATTTCTTTTGCTTTTTGCGAAAGCTTCGCTTGCGACTGAAGGCGGTCTCGACGGATTCACCCTTGGATTCGGCGTCGCGAACCGCGCGGACGAGATCCGCGCTTCCGGGAAGACAAATGTTCGTGACGCGACCGGTCGCGCCCGCGCGCGCGGTGCGACCGATTCGGTGGAGGTAATCGACGGCGTTGCCGGCGAATTCAGCCTGGACGACGTGCGCGACGCCCGGAATGTCGACGCCTCTCGCGGCGCTGTCGGTGCACACCAACGCGGCGAGCGCGCCGTCGGCGAAATCTTTGAGACGCAATGCGCGATCGTGGCTCGGCATGTCGGCGTGGAAGGCGGCGGCGGGGAGATCGAGGGCGTTGAATTCGCGGGCGATCTCGTCGGCGGCCGCGGCGGTGTTGACGAAGACCATGGTTTTCTCGCGAGGCGCGTCCGCGGACGCCGTCAAGCCGACGGCGTCGGCGAGCGCGGCGGCGCGCGTCTCCAGCGTCGCTTGTACCCACGTTTGATTGACGCTCGCCACCGAACGGTGGAGACGTCTGCCTTCGATCCACGTGGCGTCGGGGAAACCGTACTTGATCATCGCGCCTGGGGTCTTTTTCCCGCTGCTCATCACCGTCGCCGCGGCGAAAATGTACTGCCTTCTAAAATCTCTACCCTCGCCCAATCCAACCTTCCCTTTGCCCCCGAGCGCGGGACCGGGCGCGCGTCTCGTCTGCCCGACGTGGTGGTCCTTGCGCCAGTCGCGCTTGAAGGAGGCCTCGTCGCGCTCGGCGTCTCCGTCCCACGCCTCGGTTTCGTCGGCGGCGGCGCCGTCGAGGAAAAATCCTTCGCTCGCCAACTTTTCCTCGCGATACAACACGTCGAAACACATGCGCAGAGGCTTGAGGTAGCCCCCAGAAAACAACATATCCGCCTCGTCGAACACGACGTGTCGAAGCGTGCGGGCGACGGGACTGAAGGTTCCTCGTCGCCACGCGCCGTCGCGAAATCGTAATAAATCATCCACCGCGCGCGCGGGCGTCGTGACGTACACGTCCGGCGCGTGAAACGGTAATCCAGTCTCCGGCGTCAACGCGTGCGTTCGAAGCAAAGGCTCGCCCGTGGTTTCGTCCACGAGCGAGTCGGCGACGCGCGCCACTTGTTCGCACAGCGTCGCGTTGGGGCACAAAATCAAAGCCCCCGTCCGCCGCTCGCCCGCGGCGACGTCGCCGCCGACATCGCCCGAGCCCTGACGCAAGAGATTACTCCAAATGGGAATCAAATAACTCAGCGTCTTCCCACTGCCCGTCTCCGCCGCGACGACGACGTCGACGTTCTCCGCCGCCGCGGGCACGGCGGCGGCTTGTATCTCCGTCAACGCGTCGAATCCTAAATTTTTAAGCGCACACCGCACGCGCTCGTGAATCGCCTGCGATGTATGTCCCGACGATGAATCGCACGTATCAGTCTCGAGATCGACGACGACGACGACGCACGAAAAGAAGAAGAAGAAGAAGCACTAAAAAAAGGAAAAGAAAGAGTCTTCGAGCTCGCGAACGCCTCAGGTTTGTTAAGTTTGCCGCACAGGTTGCTCCGCACCCGCGTCCCGAAAGACGTCGTCGCGGCGCTCTAATAAGGAAGATAACGCAGTATGAAGCATCACCGGCGTTCGCTCGCATCGAATCGTCGTCCACGACCCGCATTTACCAAGAAAAAAGTCGTCCTCGCGTCTTCGCCTCGGCGCGCGCGCACCTCATCCTCCAACCCACCGCTCGTCGACGTCGACGCCGCCATCGCCCGCATCGCGCGCGGCGACGCCCGTCCCACGTGCGCGCACCCGTTTCCGAGCGCGCGCGCGCACTCTCGACGCAACGCGCGTCGCGCGCCCACCGTCGAGCTCATCCCCGCCGCCACCGAATCGCTCGCGCCCGCGCGCGTCCTCGCGTCTCTCGCGCGCGTGCGATCCGCGCTCGCGCGAGCGCGATCGACCGCGCGCGTGTCGTTCGCGCGTGTCGTTCGCGCGCTCGGTCGCGCGTGGACGCGCGCGAGGGTGGTCGAGACGTGCGCGCGCATCTCTGAGGCGACGCGCCAGTGCGCGCCCGACCGTCGTTCTCGAACGCGCGACGACGGCCGCGAGACGCGCGCGCGAGGGCGAGGGACTCGATCGAGGTCGTCGACCGTCGCTCGCTCGCGTCGTCGTCGTCGTCGTCGTCGTCGTCGAAGGTGTCACGGACGGTGGCTCGGCTCAACACCCGTCGTGAATCGAACCGCGGTGCTGCGAGGGACGGCGCGCGTGAGAGACGGCGGCGAACGCGATGGAACTGAGCACGTACGGTGATGATGGTGCGGTGTACGCGCTGGCGTACGCCGTCGCGTACCTCGCCGTCGCCACGGTGTTGATATTGGCGAATAAACATCTCATCACCGAGACGTCCTTCAACTGTCCGATATTCGTGAGCTCGCTCGGGTCGTGGTTCGGGTGGTTGATCGCGTGGATCGCGATCAAGATGGACCCAAAGCGCATGTCGCATCGATTGAGCGCGAGCGAGTGGGTGTCGAACATATTACCGATTGGATTTTGTACCGCGCTGTCGTTGGCGGCGGCGAACATGGCGTATTCGTATTTATCTCTATCATTCATTCAGATGCTCAAGGCGTTCGCGCCCGTGGTGTGTTACTTCACCTTGGTCGCGTTCGGATTAGATCGGTGGAGCGGGAGAATCATCGTCACGCTGAACGTGGTGATGATTGGATGTTTCATCGCGGCGTGGGGGGAGGCGCACGTCACCGCCTTCGGGTTGGCGTGCATGTTCATCGCCGAGATCAGCGAGGCGTTTCGAAGCGTCGGCGTACAATACTTGATCGCGAACAAGCGATTCTCTCTCTTCAACGGCATGTATTACTTTTCCCCGGCGACGTTGGTGTTTTTGATGGCGTTGAGTTTAGCGTTTGAGCGCGAGGAACTCTCGCGCGCCGGCAACGTCGACGTCGTGCGCCGATACTGGTACTTATTCGTCATCTGCGCCACCTTTGGCTTCGCCGTCAACTACGTCTGTCTCGGCGTCGTCAAACACGCCGGTTCACTCATGGTGAAAACGATGAGTCAGCTCAAAAACGTCGTCGTCATCGCCGCCGCCATGTTCATCTACGGCGACGAGGTCAGCGCGCTCGAGATGGTCGGCTACGCCATCGCCACCGCCGGTTTCATCGCCTTCAACCAGGCTAAATCTTTAGACAACGTCAAGGTTCGCGAAATCGTCGCCGAGCGCGCGAGACACGCGTCCTCCTCCGACGAGATGGAGCGTCTCGTCGTCCAACCCTCGCCGACGACGACGAAACCGTCCCCGCGCGCCACCGACACCGCCCTGTGAGCGCGTCGCCGCGTCGCCCCCCGAGCGTCACCGAATCGACGCGCACCCTTCGTACCCTCGTCTTTGCCTCGCGCGCGCACCGCCCGCTCCTCGCGCGCGCGTGTAATCCAACCTTTGGTTCATTTCTTGGCACCTGGCAGATTTTTCCCTCTCGGCACCCCGGGAACGGCCGTCGTCATTCTCTCTCGCGGACGCGGCCGTCGTCGTCCACGACGCGCGAGACGCGGGCGAACGAGCGAGACCGACCGTTTGCGTCCGTTGTCATGTCGACGCATCGCGCGCGCGACGCCGACGGCGATGAATTCGACGCCGACGACGCCCCGCTCAGGAATTCCAATGAACAGATCTCCGCGGACGCGGACGCGGACGCCGCCGAACGTCCCGCGCGCGACGTCGCGTTCGCGCGCGCGTTCGTGACGTGCGTCGTCGTCGTTCTTTTCGGCGGTGGCTTGGCGTTCGCGGGGATCAGCGCGGACGCCGGGAGGTTGAGCGAGGACGCGACGTTGAACGCGTACGCGTCGTGTCACGCCGCGGATGGATCGGCGACGCGCCGACGGAGTTTGTTGGCGGATGGGGACGTCCCGGACGACGCGGAGGTTGGTGCGTCGTTGGCGGACGCGCGACCGTACGTGATCGCGGCGGTGTTGGGGGCGGTGGCGTTGGGAACGTGCGCGTTGGCGCTGTTTCGTCGACATCCGCGCGCGACGACGTGGGGGATGATTTACGTCCAGATTGCGAGTTTGGCGACGCTGAGCGTGATGTCGTTCGCGCAGGGGTCTATCGTTGGCGGCGTCATCTTCGGGTTGTTTGCGGGCTTTTTCGCGTATTGGATGCGCGCGACGAGGGATCGCGTCGAGCTCGTCGCCAAGTTGCTCGGGGCGGCGTCGACGGCGCTGCGAGATAATCCGCACCTGATCACGACGAGCGCGTTCGCGGGTGTCGGCGTGGCGTTGACGTCCGTGATGTTTTTGTCGTGCGTGTACGCGGCGTTCATGAATGGATCCATCGCGCCGGCGAGTTTCGCAGCGCACGACGCGGCGACGGGGGCGTGTTACGGAGGCGTCGACGGTACGGAACGCGTGCCGTGCTGCGTGTGGGAAACGGACGGGTGGGTCCCCGTGTACGTCTTCTTCGCCCTGTTGGTCGCCCTGTGGACGACGATGCTCGCGGCGGAGATGCGCACGTTCATCATAGGCGGGTCGATCTCGCGGTGGTACTTCGCGCCGGCGGGGACGACGCGCTTCGTCGGCACGACGCGCGAGTTCGTCAGTCACGCCCTCGGGCCGAGCTTTGGATCGCTCGCCTTCGGCGGTCTCGTCTTGACCGGGGTGACCATTCTGCGAAACATGAACGAACGCTTACGTCGCGAGAGTCGAGGCGCCATGGCGGTGTTGGCGTGCGTCGTCACCGCGCTCATGGATTGTCTCGCCGAAGTCATCGAACAGGTGACCAAGTTCGCCACGATTCAGTGCGCCATCACCGGCGACGCATTTTGCGACGCCGGCCGCGAGGTGACGCGTCTTCTCAAGGATAACTTTCTGCCCGCCATTCGCGTGTGGTGGTTGCCGGAGATGATTTTGAACACGGCGGCGGTGGTCATCGCCATCTTCTACGCCTTCGTCGTCGGCACGACGGTCGCCGTCGCCAAGCGCGACGAGGGCCAGGCTGGCACGACCGTCGCCTCCGTCGTCGCCGTCATCGCCGGCGTCGCCACGCTCTTCGTGCTCGGATTTTTGTTCTCCGTGCTCTTGACGTGCGTCGACGCGTGCTTCCTCTGTTACGCGCGCGATAAAGACGAAAACGTCATCTCCAAACCCGAACTCGTCGCCATCTACGATGAAGTGACGGAAAAGACGCGCGAACCAGACGTGGCGGCGATGGCATCCTCGGCGCCGGCGAGACCGACGCCGACACCGCGAACGACGCCGCCGGGCGTCGTCTTTCAACAGCCCAACGCGCCGATGATGTACGGGAGACCGGATTCCGTCTGAGCGGCGAAGACGCATGTAACACCGAGACATTTTGATTTTGCTACTCACAGTACAATACACACTCACCACACTACAACGGACATGACTACGTCTACTACGCTACGCTTCGAACGCGTGTTCGAGCTCGCGTCTGATCCACCGGTCGATTTGTTCCTTGCCGCCGCCGACGGAGCCAAACGCCGCCGAGGCGGCTTCCTGCTTCGCCGCCTTGACCGATCGCGCGCGCGCCGACCCGCTCGCGTTCGATCCGAGCTTTAACATCACGGTGAAGTGCTCGTCCTCGCGCTCGCCCACGACCCACTCGACGAATTTTTTATTCGTCTTTGGCGAACGAAGGATGGCCATTAAATTGTGCACCGCGCTCACCGGATGCAACGCGCCTCGTCCGAGTTGATGAAACACGTTCGCCGCGCTCTTTGCCCGTTTCACTAACCACGCCTCGCGTGCGATGTCGTCCTCTTTCTTTTTGAACGTCTCGAACGCGCGAACGACGCACGCTGGCGTCGCCGTCGCGCGTCCCCTCGCGCGTCGTCTCGCCTCCTTGGGCGTCGCCGCCTCGGCGAACGCCTCCGCCCACGCCGTCAACGACGTCCCACCCTCCCCGCTCCCGTACTCTTCGTGCATGCACTTCAACACCCACAACCCCAACGCCGCGTCGATCGCCCCGTAATCGATCTGTCGTCGATCCAGAGGCGCGCGCTCCCAATTCGACGTCTGCACGGATTTCGGCTTCTCCGCGTCGTACCCGTACCTCGCGCTCATCGCCTTCAATCCGATCCTCTCGTGCCCGAACGTCTTCGCGATGACGCCCGTGTCCACAAACCCAACGCTTCGCGTTCCATACGCCGCGTCCACGTCGTTCATGTCCGTCTTCACCGCCGTCCCGACGAAGAGCGTCCTCGCGTCTTCGCACAGCGCGCGCAGCGTCGGCGGCGTCTCTCCTCGCATGCTCGCCAGATGCACCAACACGCACGCGCGCTCGTTCGCCAGCTGCACGAGCGCGGGCTTGTTATTGTTTCGCTCCCCGGCGACGAAATTCGGTCGCGTCTCGACGTCGAACCCGACGAGGGAGAGTTCGGTCGAGGTGGAGGCGCTGGGGACGAATCCGTGCGCGAGGAGCGCGCGCTCGGCGTCGTCGACGTCGTAGGCGACGACGACGGGGGGTAAGACGAACGAGGTCGTTTCGGACGCGAGCGCGCGCGCGGCGCGGCGCACGGGCGCGGGCACGCGCATGGGCGCGGCGGCGCGGTGTGCGGCGAGGGCGCATCGTCGTTTCGCGAAACTACGGTACGGCGACAACGGGACGCTACGTCTACGTCTCTACGCCCGAGCGACGGAGGAGGAGGACGCGTCGTCGTCACCACCACCGTCCATCACATCTTTCTTTTTCGGTAATTTATCCTCGAACGTGAAAAAAATCGCGGCGGCGAGAAAGACGACGCCGCACGCCGCGCTCGCGACGCCGAAACCGCGCACGGCGAACGCGCTCGTCGCCGCGCACAGCGCGGCGAGCGCCACGTCGAACGCACCGATGAGTTTTCTCGCCCGAACCGGCACCTCAATCGTCGACGACCCGTCCTCGGTGATCTGTTTCGACGCGAGCGCGACGAAGACGGCGTGTCCCAAAAACGCGACGCCGTACCACGCGCTCAACTCGAGCGACTGACTACACGGCGTGAACGACGTCAACGCCTTCCAATACGCGTACGCCTCGCACGCCACCTTCATCCCGATCAACACCGCAAACTTCGCCGCGTCCGCCTTTAATCGTTCGCTCGACGCGCGAGACGCGAACGCGCGCGCGCACCGAAGCGTCTGCGCGCACGCGCGCGGCCCGAAATTGAGCGCGGCGAGCGCCGTCGCCCCCGCGGCGACGCACGCGCGTCCGATCACCGTCCCCACCGACGTCCACCGTATGATGGGATTGGTAAAATCTAACGTCCACATGAACGCGTTCAACCCGCTCGCGATCGTCATCGCCGCGTACGTCGCCGCGAAGACGCCGACGACGCCGATTTCGAGCGCGCGCGTCGACGCCGATTTGAAGGGCGCGTCGCCGCTCACTCCCGTCACCGTCTCGTCCTCGTCCGACGCGCGCGCGCGCGACGAGACCGAGATCGACGACGCGAACGGCGCGCGCGTCACCGTCCATCGAACGCGCGCGCGTGCGTTCGACCGTTCCACCCACCTCGTCGATGAAATCGTCGACGCGGACGCGCGCGAAGACGACGACGACGCGTCCCGACGCGTCCCGACGCGTCCCGACGCGCGCGTCGACGATGGACGCGCGCACGCGCACACGACGGTCGCGCCCATGGCGGTATCGCGCGTCACACTCGCGTTCATGCACGCATTCATTCATTCTTTTCACGAGGGCGCGCGTCATTCGTCGTCGCGAGTGATTCTTCGTGATTCTTTCGTCGCTGCTTTACATCACGAGTGGTGCGGCTAGGTACGTGTGTAGTACGCGTAAATGAGTGATTTGATGATAGAGACAGACGCGGCGCGCGGTCGGACCTCGAACGATTGGTGATGATGATGATTCATTCATTCATTCATTCGTCGGCGGCGCGATCGAGACGAAATCCGAAATCCGAAATCCGAATCGCGAACGCTCGACTCGTCCGCGTCGTCGTTTGATTTAGTTGCCGCCCGGGAGCACACCACCGCCGAACACACCGGTGGCGGATTCGAGAGAGATGATCACCATACCGACCATGGCCAAACGACCGTGCTTGAGTTCCGCCTCTTTAAGACGAAACGCCTCGGCGGCGTCGGCGTTGGCGACGTACCCCAACGGATCGAACGCGCCGCCCGGGTACATGCGCTTCTCTTGATCGAGTTCGGCCGATCGCGCCACCTCGAGGTATCCCATCAAGAGCACCTCGATCGCCGTCAACGCGCCGACGGTCAACCCTGGCAAGGGGAACCCGAGGTATTGCGGTTGTTCGAGCTCCACCTTACCCGCGTCCACCCACGAGACGCCGGTGGCGGCTTCCGCCGCGGCGGCGCCGACGAGACCGAGCATGGCCCAGCGCGAGTGTAACAATTCACACTCACGGAATCGCATGATGTCGAACGGATCATCGTACGGCTATCCAAGTAAGTCGTCGAACGCGCGTCAATTCGTCAGTCATTCAATCGATTCAATCGATTCCCGCAAAGCATATCTCCACACCATATCTTTGCGATCGCGTCCGATCCGCGATCGATCGTTTCGCCCTTTGTCGTGTGTGCGACGTCGACCCCCCCCGCGCGCGAACGACACGCGCGGACAAAAAATACGCGCATCAAACTATCGCGACACGCACCGCCAACGCGCGCGCCTTCGGCTTGTTATCCGTCCCTTTCACCTTGCCGATGACGTTCCCGCTCGGGTTCTTCGCCGCGGATCCATCGAGGGCGTCGAGGTCGAATTGTAAGTATTCCGATTTCTTTCCGAGCGCGAACGGATCGAACCCGCGATCGCCCGGAAGCGAACCGTCGAGCCACGCCGGTCGGTCGGCGAACGGGAGCGCGATCTGCGTCGAGTGGAAGAGGACGCGTCGAGACGCGATTCATCGTCAGTCGTCCGCGATTCGGGGCGCGATTCGATTCGCGATTCGAGACGTCTAAAGCGACGCACCGCCTCGGGATCGGCGCGAACTTTCGAACCGGTCGGTTTCTTCGCCGCGCGCGCGGGCGGTTTCGCCGACGTCTTGCGCGGCACCGCGCGCGGCTTCGTCGTCGTCTTGGTCGTCGTCTTGTTCATCGTCGTGCGTCGGCGAGTGCGGACGTTCGCACCGAGGGGCGACGTCGCACTCGTGACGTGACTTTGTATCGATTGACCGTACGTATAGTGTATTGAATTTTTAAACCATCAAACACGAGATCGTGTACATCTTTCTGTCGACCATCCACGCACGTACTACAGTACGACGACGACTCAGGATGCGCTGTTTGATACCGCGTGAGGACGTCACTCTGTCCATCGCGTGGCGTACACGCCGGATGAATACCGTGCGTCGTGCGTGCGTCTACGAGTGAGCGTTCATCGACGCGCGCGATCTCGGTGCCATCCGAGCGCGGTGCGTGTGCAGACGCATCGAGCGTTGCGAAGAGGTGTCACGTTTTGGGCCAGGTGAAAACACCCGGGACGCCGCGGACCGCGTGTTCGGTGTCTCTCACAGATGTGAGTCCTGATCGGTCGTATGTGAATGGATTTTAGACAAATGTAGCGATGTTTGATACTTTAGAAATTCAATACATTATACATTGGTCGATCGATAAAAAGTTGCTTCGGTCCGAGATGTAGCCACGCCCGGCTCAATCCAATCGGGGGGGGTGGCTACATCTCGGACCGAAGCAACTTTTTAGCGCTCGCATATACAGTATTTAATATCCATTGGAACGTATCTAAATATATAAAAAATATGCCTCAATCCGCCCACACGCGATGGATGTCGACATCGTCCACGGGGGGGATCGTCGGGTCGTCGTCACGCGGATATCCTCACACTATGGTTTCGGAGTGCGTTCACTATGGGACCGACACACCCCCTCCGTGGTCGTCGTCAAGGGTGGGTACGATGGATGTCGACATCGTCACTCGGTGGTTTTTTTTTATCGTCCGTGTCACCCGTGTCGCGCGCGCGCGTCGTAGAGAAGGTGGTTTGGACCCCGTGTGCGAAAACAGACAGACGGACGGACAGACGCGCGCGGACCA
>Ga0255774_10001017_pt1 | contig 23708 bp, 14 predicted proteins | sample 101ome_17_FD_179972 | JGI IMG/M metagenome (GOLD analysis project Ga0255774, IMG submission 179972) | Coastal salt marsh microbial communities from the Groves Creek Marsh, Skidaway Island, Georgia - 101407AT metaG (version 2) | ecosystem: Environmental > Aquatic > Marine > Intertidal zone >... | reverse complement strand
CAACGGCACGGCGTTGTTGGTGGACGTCTTGGACGCTAACATGGACACCATTCCGGGTCAGGTCGGGCTCTCGTTCCCGTTCCCCATCGCCGCTCATCCCCTGCAGCACACCTCGGTTCACCTTCGCGTTCGAATGAACACCAGCGATGCCTTGTTCACTCCTCGCATTCATTCCTTGGGGGTGGGCTCCACGGCGTATGCATCGCCTGCATCCCTGATGGCCACTCCAGGTGTGGCCGGGAATGCGTACATAGACACGGAGGGCGATTTGCTGTTCCTCCAGGCGATGTCCGTGCCGGTCACCACCGGCACGGTGTGCCCCATGACCGAGGTGCGCATACAATCGTACGGCGACAACATCTCGTGGGCGGTCAATCAAGCCGCGGTTCCATTGACGGGCTGGACGGCCGGGGCCTCGCCGTTGGTGGATCACAACCTCACCCTGTCCGGGCGACCGGCGTTGACCATCTCCACTCAGCTGAGCGTGACAGGCGGAGAACGGTTTGAGCGCGCTCGTGTTGATGTGCATTGTTTGACACCACCAGCGGGTGTTGATTTGGCCCTCGGCTGGAACAATGCGACCCTGCTCAGCCAAGATGAGCAGCACTTTGGTTACACGACCCATGAGGTGGCGTTCACGGCCGATGCAGCACCAACCGTTGGTGCGCAGTTGCTTGAGCCGCTCACGCTTGACAACGCCAGTGCCCACCTCACGTGGTACACGCACGAAACCACTGGGTCGTTGGCCAACGACGTCGGTGAACTTCATGTCCGCTTGTTGATCAGCGACCTCAACGGTACGGCCCTGGTTGCAGCCAACGGTCAACCAGGTCGGTCGTTTGATTCGGCAGGCCAAATGTCCGTTACGCCCCCCAACTCATGTCCCAATCCTGTGCGTGTGTCGGTGCTGGCCGACCATGTGGGGGATCTGTACCGTTGTCGGATGCCCGTTGAAGTCCAAGGTTCAGCCACGGTCTCAACCGTGGCGTTCCAACATCTCCCGAGTTCATCGGTTCGCACGTTGTTGCTCAACGCAACGGTGCTGAACCAGGCAAAGAATGCCTCCTTTGTGGGAAACACGCGAGCGGTGCTCGATGTGCCTTTGCACATCACGACCGTTCGTGGCGGTCTGTTCACGACCCTCAACGTGTCGGCCCAACCGGTGATGGTGGAATCGGTGCACGACATCAACCACGAGCGATGGTTACCAGGAACGACGGTCACGTTCGTGAGCGAGCACCGTCGCGTGAACCCGTTGGACATGCAAGCCGATGCACCGGACCTCGAGCGCATCTCGCTCTGGTTGTCACCCACGTCAAACCGAGACGATGCGATGATTCGAGTCGAGGTTGACCGCCTTGACGGTGAGGCACGCTTCAGACAAACGCTTGGCTCGGGCCTTGCCTACCCAACAGCTGACTCATCGGTCGTGTGCTCCCTGAACACCTGCACGGTGACCTGGTCCCTGACCAGCACGTGGTTGCTGGACGATGTCGACGACCTGCACGTGTTGGTCGAAGCGGTTGACGTCGACGGATTGACGACCGGGCCGGTGTACGGCGTCGAGAAGACGCCGTTCAACGAGATCGAAAACGACCTTGAGGTGGTGGACATGACGGTGACCGACGACACCGGTCGGCGGTTGGACGATTGGACCCACCCACTGTGGCCGTACCATCTGCCCGCCGAAGCGAACATGACCGCTTCGGGAAGGGTGAGGCTTCAGGGCATCCCGGGTGCGTGGGTCGGCGCCAACGAGGCAGAAGTTACCGTGACGGTGGTGGCGGTCCCGCCGCGCAACATCAGCGGTGGAACCGACGAGTGGCCCAGTGACCCAGTGAATTGGTCCATCACTCGAACGGCGGAGGTGGATGCTGATGGTCGGTTCAGCGTGGATTTGATGACCCCGGGCCCCGATGGAAACTTGCCCAGCAACACGTGGCTGCAAATCGTCCCGTCGATCTCCCGTCGAGGTCCCGTTGGCATCAACCCCATCTCAAGTTTGGATGAAACCGTGAGTGTCAATCCCGTTCGCGTGCTTCACGACACGGAGCATCCATGGGCGGGCACGCTCATGGTGTTGGATTCAGGTCGTGTGTTGCCAGCGGACGGCCACGTGTGGATGATGGGTCAGGACATCCCGTTGCGGTTGGCCATCAACGATGACGAAGGGTTGGGCAGCCCGCTGACGCTCTGGACGTGGTTGGAAGACCGAGACGACCTCAATCAAAACGGCCTCATGGAGGCCAGTGAATACCAACAGGTCCCCTTGAGTGTGAACACCGGCATCCGCTCCATGGACGTGGATTTGCCGCTGCTGGGCTGGTCGGACGTTCTGCCGGCTTCAGCCGATTCGGGACGCGCAAGCGTGGTGGTCGAGGGCCACGACCTCGCAGGCAACCGCATGCAGGGCGGCGGTGTGTTTGGCGAAGCCACCGATTTGGCGACGTTCACGGTTCAGCGTCGGGTGGACACCACGGTGGACATCGAATCGATCTCGCTGGACAGCGACGGAGGACGGTTGTTCCCAGGGCACACCCACAGGTTCGCTTTCACCCTAGCGGACGGCAACGGTTTCGCCTCCTTGGACGCCATTCAGTTCAATCCCGTTGGCGAGAGGAGCAACGACCCCTGTTTCGTCCACGTCGACCCCCGGTTCATGACCGTTGAGCACGATGCGTCCTGCTACATGGAGGCGCCCGTGGTATCGGCCAATGCGTTGAACGAGGGTGGGTTGTATGAGGTGACGATCGAGTTCATACTCCGTTGGGACGCCACCTTCAATGGAATCGCCTCAAGGGGCACCCCTTCCCTCCGGGTGGTGGACGAGGGTCAACACCTCGGTCTGGGCTTGTTCCGATTGAACCAATGGTCCTGGTTGGCCGCCAACCAACTCGATCTTCGGTGGATCAACATCACCGATACCACGGGGCCGTCCGGTGTCAACACAGGCGACACCCAGTGGTTCCATCGCAACGACCGCATCCATCACACCCTCGGTCTGTACCACCGCAACAGCTCACGCCCCGCTGCGAACCTCCCGCACCCCGGTACGGTGGATTGGCAGCTGACAGACGGCGCTCGATCCATCGAAGGCACCGTCAACATCACCAATCGATCAACGGCCGTTGTGGTGTTCAACGTGGATGCGAACGTCATGCACCGTGACGTTGGGTTCGTCAACATGACGGTGAACGGTATGGAGGGTTACGGCATCAATGAACTTGGCTACAACATCGTGATCGACGAGACGCCGCCAGCCTTGCTGTTGACCTCCAGCACCCTGAACCGATTGTCCTCCGATGCGTTGGGTTCGGTTCCGGTCGACATCACCCTGTTGGACGATACGGCCTTGGACAGCGACACGCTCACGGTTCATGTGTCAATACAACGGCTGGGTTCTGAAGTTCCGGGTTCGGCGTTCACCGTCAGCGTCCCCCTCACGGACATCAACGGTACGGCGCATCGGTTCAACGGGACCGTGGACATGGGAGTCCATCTGGGAGGTTTGGCCCGAAGCGACACCCTCTGGGTTTGGTTTGAGGTGGCCGATCGCTCCGGTCGCCCTCTGGAGGGGTTGGGTGCCTCAACCCGGCCGCTCGTGGTGGGCATCGATTGGGTGGCCTTCGAACCCTCCATCACCGACCTGTCCGCGACGCCATATCGACCCGTGACAGGCGATCCGGTGTCGGTGTTCGTTCAGGTGGACAACCTTGGGATTGAACCCGGGTCGACCACTTTGGTGCTTCGGGACGGTGAAGGCACGGTCCTGCGGTCGATGTTGCTCGATCTCAACGCGTCTGAATCAACCAAACTGGTCTGGACGGTGGAGGCGTGGGCCGAGGGCAGACTGGGCTTGACGATTGAACTTGAAAACCGAACCCCGCGCATACCCGTTCCGCTTGCGGATGTGTCGCCAGCCAATGAGGACGAATCAGCCGGCCAAATGGCGACGTTGAGTCTGTCGTTGCTTTCCGTTCTGGTGGCGTTCAGTGTCTGGGTGGTGGTTCGTCACCACCGGAATGAGCGGCGAGAGGCCTACGAAATCGAGCGCATTCGGAGAATCGTTGAGGTGCCAACGCCTCACGCCATGCGCAAACGGTTGGTTCAACTTCGCGAAGAGCAATAGTGAAGAACGCGAGGTATCACGCTCGGTACAGTAGCCGGGGTACCCGAGTGGTCAAAGGGGGTGGATTCAAGCTCCTCTGCATATTGCTTCGCAGGTTCGAATCCTGCCCCCGGCACTTAACAACACAGGATGAGAACCTCGTTGGCATCGCCAACATGGGTGAGAATCCTGCCCCGGCACCATTCAATGCAGCATGAGAACCTCGTGGGCGCAGCCAACGTTGGTGAGAATCCTGCCCCCGGCACTCACTTTTTTTGACCGATTTATTGTTTAACAAATCACACGAATCCACCGTTCCAAAATCAAGAAAAAACCACTTTCTGCCGCCTTTATGTCCGAGGATTCCTGCCGGCACCTTCCATTCTGGAACCTGTATGTTCCGCCATCGAATTCACACCTTCTGCAACGGCACCAACGAGCGGGTGCCGACCGTCCAGGTGCATCAACTTCAATTCAACCCAACACCACGCAACGCCATGAAGGTGCTTCTGCTCGGTGCTACCGGTTTCATCGGAAGTGCTGTGGCGAACCTCGTTCCCAAGGGTGTTGAACTCACAGCAGGGTTCTTTTCACCGGATCCCGATTTGGACCCTCATCATGCTCGTCAGCACATCGATTTGCTTTCCACCTCAACACCATGGGAAGATTTGGTGGAACAGCACGATGCCATTGTTATCGCAGCCCGTCCAAACGGAGCAACCGCGACGAAGCGCCTTGATGTGGCTCAACGAACCAAGGCCAGCATGGAGCGGCTGTGCGGGGCCATTCAGACCGCAACGAGCCCCGTTCACGTGGTCGCTGTCCATGGCTCGCTCAGTTATGGATGTCAGGGAGAGGACGAAATCAAACCCGGGGCCGGTCTCCACCCGGTTGGTTTCGCCGAGGCGTACGCCTTGGCGGAGGGGCCGTTACGTCAACTCGTTGAAGCCGGTGGTCATGCGAGCCTTTTCCGAGCACCTTGGGTGCTTGGTTCGGGTTCATGGTACGCACAGATGTACGCAAATGGGCCGTCCGTTCCCGTTTTGGGTCAAGGTGATCAGTGGATGTCGTTGGTCACGGTTGAGGACCTGGCCGCCCAAATTTGGGAAGCCGTGCAGACACAACAGCGGGGTGTGATTCACCCCACGTTGCTCCATCGATGCCGCCAAGCTGACTTCGCACGGACGGTGAGCGAGATTACCCATCGTCCCCTGTTGAAAATCGGACGCTGGCGTTTGTGGCGATGGGAGCCCCAAATGCGTCGTTCGGTCATGGCGTCCATTCGCCTTGGTGACGGTCATGGGGAACGTTCGGAATCGGCGCGTTCCCGAGCGGCATTGAGAGAAGCTCTCCTTGCCATTCACGAAGCTTTACGATAGACATAGAGGCTGTATTCACCGCAGTTCCAGAACGGCGTGTATTGTAGCAGTGCGTCCATGACTTTTAACACACGTCCTCGAAGACTCCCTTTTGGCGCCCAGTGATGCCTGTACCAGGCCGGGTGGGTGATGCAGTAACCCCGCCGGTGTTCGCGCTTGAGATGAGGCCGAAACCAGCGGTGAAGTTGGCGGGAGGAATAGCAGCGCGATGGCAAAAATCGGGTGGGCGAGTAACCGCCCCAGACGGTGCGTAACCGAGCCACCGCTTTGGATGGCCGCAAGGTGACGAAGTTCCACAACAGGTCAAAGACGTACCATTTGTTCACGAAGGTCACTACCATTCGACCTCCTGGCTTCAGGCAATCGGCCATCCGTTCAATCGCCACGTCAAGTTCAGCACAGGTGTTCAAGGCTCCAAAAAACACGTAAACGGTGTCGACCGAAGCCGGTGGAACGTGCTCAGGAATGTCCAACGGGCCACCCAGAAGCGGCTTCATGTTGGCTCGAGAGACTGATTTTTGCGACACGATGGTGTGAAATTCAGGTGTGATGTCAAGCCCGATCACGTCGCGTTCGGTGTTTTCTTCGGCGAACCACACCATGTCCAAACCTGGGCCGTACCCGATTTCCAACAAGACGTCGGTTTCGCCATCCAAAACCACCGTGCGAAACGCGTCCCTCAGGTGCATCAACACGTGGTTGTCATTGGCCCGTCCTTCGAAGGAGGCGGCCTCTTCATCGTAGTAGTCGGCCACGGTTTGGTGATACTCGGCCGAGGACATCACACATCACCGCCAAGCTGCCGATAATGTGTTTCGATGCGTTGTTTGTGAGCGTTTTCGTGCCCCCGGCAGACCGAACGTGAATACACGGCCTCGGTCGTTGAGGTCGCTGCCATGAGCTGCTTGATGCGACGGGAGGCTTCCCAACGTTCAACGATTCGGCCAACCAGCGGGAGGGTCATGATGCGCCACCACCAAGGGTAATCGGTCGTGATGGGGACGTGAAGTTGTGGTTTCATGGATGCGTTGGGCAACGTGTCATGCGCCCATGGGTTGGCAGCATGCAGTTGGGAAAGGCCAGAGGTGTCTTTGAGCGGAATCATGCGCATCAATTCCCTTGCACCGTACAAACTCGGTTCAATCGCCAGGTTGCCCTCAGCAAGGACCATGTTGGGGCACAATCGAGCGCCCTTCGGGTGCCGGTGGGCGAGGTACAGCGCCAGGGCTCGCGTGCGCCACACCCAACCTGGTTTGGTTACGAGCAGAACGTCCACGTCCCCGTCATCGTCGTTCTTTCCAGCTGCAATCGATCCCGTGACAGCAAGACCGGTGACGGCTGAGCAGGACGCAAGGATCCCCAACACCTCTGCGGTGAGGTCGAGATGTTGTTTTGCCAGCTGCCGTCGGTGGTGTTCGAGAGGGTGACGCAACCCGTCAACAACGTGAACATGACCAGCCTCCACCACCAAATCAGGCCGCTGGTCAAGGTGATGGACCAACGCTTCTTCGGAGCAAGGATGACGCAGGTCCCTCCATAACTCGTTCAGCGTGGGGTGGTGGTCAAACATGGAGGACCAAGCCAGCGCCTCGTCAACCGCTGCGTTGATATCGCCATCGAAGGTGGTTGGCATGGCGTTCATGTTTGTTTGTTGATGTTCATTTATGGATTAATTGGTGAAAATTTTTGTGCCGTGAAGGCTGAGTCGCACCACAGGATGAGCCGGTTCACATGCACGAGGTCAACACCACTGCCGACCGGGTCACGAAGGAATTGATGCCTGCTTTGATGGTCGTCGGGGCGCTCATGTCGTTGGGTGCTTCGTTCGGCCTCCCACCCGCCCTCTTGCTTTTGCTCAGTTTTGCAGCGCTGGTTTGGATGGTAACACAGTTGCACACATTTGAGGTTGCTTTGGGCGACGTTCGGTTCATGGCCGTGCCGGCCACGGTGTTTTCCATCGGCGCATACACGCGCTTTCACCTCGTTCCCGCTTTCTATGACCAAGCATACCATTTGCAAATTGCCAACCGAATCTTGGACCGCTGGACGTGGGAACCAACCCACCAAGGGCTCGACTTTTCCTTTCGGCCGGAAATCGTGTCTGGTGTGGCTGCGGTCGAACTTCAGTTCACTGGACAAACAAGCGCGGTGTTATGGACACCGTTGATGTTGATGTTGGCCAGCGCATACGCCATTCAACGCCTTGCTGAACATTACACGAATCGTAAAGTTGGTGTTCTCGCCGGTGTGATCTTTTGCTTTCTTCCAGTCGTCGTTATGATCGGTCGAACCATGTTATTGGATGTAGCAGTCGCAGGCATGTTGGTGTCCGTCGTGCACCGCTTGGTTGACCTGTTGGACGAGCAGGATGGATGGAAAGCAGTGCAATTGGGGGTGCTCAGTGGTGTGGTAGGTCTAACAAAATACCTCTATCTGTACCTTGGGGGGTGGGTCTTCCTCACGCTGCTCGTGGTCAACAAGCAAAGGGCTGCAGGCGGGGTGATGCTCGGTTACGCCCCTGTTGTGGGGGTCTTCATGCTAAAAAACCTCATTGTAGGAGGTTCGGTTCTGGCTCCGCTCCAAACGCAAATCGTTGGCACCATGGCGAGCGTAACCGCCATTGTTGAGGGTTCGACTCGCTACACAACAGACCGATTCATGGCGGAGTGGGTGGAGCAATGGGCCCCATGGATGTTGGCGATGGCGCTGTACGGCACAGCGTTGTTGGTCAAACGGGACCGTCGGTTTTTGTTGTGCACCTGGTGGGTGGTCGCTCCGGCGTTGTTCATCCACGGCTACGTCCTCAATTTCGGGTGGGTCAGGTACTCGACCCCTTGGCTGGCCTTGCTGTGCTTAGGTGTGCCCGCTGCCATCCATGGTCTCAAGCAAGAATGGCCCCGACTGGATGACTCCTCTCACCGGGTTTCAATCACCATCGGTATGGTGGTGTTGGCTTGCGCCTCCCCCATGGTTGGGATGCTTCAGACCGTACAGGCAGAGTACGACACACTCCACGACACTCGGGCTGCGTGGGCCAAAATTTACACCCAAAGTGGCGATCATCTTGGAACCAATGATGTGGTCGTCACCGGTCTTGACATCACCTTCGGTCTCCACGCTGCTACACCCGCCTATCGATATGAAAACCCAGAGCGCCCCTTTCTTCATGCAATTGAAAAATTTCAGGCAACTCATATGTTCAGTCAAGACACCAATTACCGGTACGACATCGATGTGAACCCAACATGGCTCCTCGGTTCGCCCCTTGAGCCGTTGACCTCCGTGACCGTTGACGGGAGGACGGGGCGATTGTGGGAGGTCAACCTCACCCGATGGGCCGAAGCGGAATCATGGCGTACCCACACGGGATACGCCAATGCAACAGCGGGGGGTGATTTCCGTTGGTTTGCACCGGAGGTGCCCGTTCTGAACCCCGAGGGCGCTGTACCTCACCGCATGGTCCGGACTGGTAATACCCTTGATCTGCCGGAGGTGTTTGATGCTCTCGTGAACCGGACCGAGGCTGTCGCTTGCGATTCGGTGGAGTCATGTGGAAACCTTGTCCCTGTTGCACAGTCGAGTGAAGCCTGGGCAGTGTGGTATACTTGGGACACTGAAGCCATACCGTTGTGACACAGCAAGACTCAAAGGCGATTTATAGGAGGTTTCGGGTGGCTCATTGATGGAAGAAGGGTTCACCCCAGCGGATTTGGACCACGGATTCTTCCAGATGTCGCGACCCACGCCCAAACACCTTGCCGCCTACGTTTTCGCCGCCCTTTTTTTTCTCGTGTCGCTGGGGTTGTTCGCCTCCAGCCTCTTCATCCCTGATGTGCCTCGGACCGACGAAGCGGCCCGCCTCTCGGCCTTGCCCACCGACCCATCGGTGTACGATGTGGTGCCGGTGCAAGCCGGTTACGATGCCGATGAGTACGCTGCGTCTGCTGCGTTTGTCATCGTTCCGCTGGAGCTCGAGGCAGGGACCATCGCCCGCGAATGGTGCACGTGGGTGGAGGACGACGACGGTGGCGGGTCGTGGCAGTGGGGGTACGAGATGGTCGATGGCCTGTCGTTGGACTGGGTGGACCAAAACGGACAACGCATCGTCGCACCGTTTTCAATCACCGGTTCCTTGGCCCCTGAGGGCGAGGTGTTTTCCTCGCCCTGCAACAGTGAATGGGAGCGAACGATCGGTGGATTCGGCCTGGATGACCCGTCGAACCCTCGCTTTTTGGTGTTCATGCTTGTTGAGACCAACCCGATGCGGTACCAGGCGCTGTCGGTGGCTGAGGTGTCGAGTCTGGCCACATCGCTTGCAGCCCCTCAAGAGGTCACACAGCGCGAGGACCGCGGTCGTTTAGCGCTGTTGACGCTGGGCATCGGGGGGCTGATCTTCATGTTCGCTTCCGAACCTTCTTTGATGCACGACATTCGTCAATTGCGAAAGGCGAACTGGGAGCGTGCAAAGAATCGAGCGAGCGCTGTGGGCGTTCAGGGTTTCAACGGCCGCCTCCTTCAACACGTGGGGCTTGGCGGTCAGCCGTTGAGCGGCGAGGAGGGCAACCCAGTCACCCTGCCCAGCCGGGCGGTCGATGAGGACTGGCTGTTCGGGGCACCAGCGCTCCCATTGACGTACGAAAACGTGTTTGCGCCCGATGGGGACGGTACCTTGCTGCCCGAGCACCCCACCTCCTTGGGCTCACCGCTGCCCGCTACCGTCACACCGTACAGCCTCGGTGCCCTCATCTTTGCCTTGTCCTTCATTTGGCTCTCGGCGGATTTGCGTGCCCGTGACGGGTCGGGGTTCCACACCGCACTTGGTTGGGGGCTCACCGTCATCGTCACGGTGGTGAACCTGGCGTGGTTCGTTCACGCTTGGAAGCAATTCAAACTCGTTCGAGCGATTCAGGACCTGCCCACCAGCCCCGTGCGAAGCGTGGCGGTGGGCCAAGCGGAGATCGTTGGCCAAGTCCGCCCTTCGAAGGCAGGCACGCCTCAACTCAGCGTCGGGGGCAAAACGATCGGCGGGTTGTGCGCGTGGACGTGGACCTCGTACGAGTACGTCTGCCGAACGGACAGCGAAGGGAACACCACCTGCAGTTGGGAGGCGCGCGATTCCGATTCAGGTGGTGTTCCGTTCATTGTGCACGACGGTTCGGGCGGCATCATGGTCGACCCTTCGTTGTGGGCGAAGCGGCCGAAGACCGTGGATCACGGCCCCGTCATCGAGAGTTGGCAGCGGGGCAATTGGCGGTGGGACCTGAGCGTGTTGGGGGTGGGCGACCCTGCGTACGTGCTGGGAGATTGCGTGCCCCGAACCCACGAACACATGGAAGAGTGGGGTCGGGACGAAACGTTGGCGAATTCCTTGGTGATGATGGTGCCATCCACGGACACGGGTGAGGCCTCCGTGTTGCATTACGGCACGGAATTTCACCTGCTCTCGTCCAAGCGGTCCGTGTTTGAGATCCTCATCGTCCCGTGCGTTGTGTTCTTGTTCGGCGTGTTCATGTTCGTGAATTACACGCCATGAGGCCCTGCGTTCGGGCTGCGGTGCACGTCATGCTCGCGGGTCTTTGGGACCTTTCGTGGCCTGGATGACCACCCCGTGTTGTTCGAGGTAGCTTACGCCGTTTTCTCCCATGAAGCCCCCGTCGACGATGACCACGCGTTCAATGCCGGCGTGGTGAATCAATTTCGCACACATCATGCACGGCTCTCCCGTGACGATCAACCACGCGTTGTTGGTGGGCACGCCGTTGGCAGCGGCGTTGCAGATGAGGTTCATCTCGGCGTGGTGACAGCCGATTTCCACTCGTGTACCCGATTCGATGCTCATCGTGTCGCGCAAGCACGCCTCCCCGCCGCACAATCGACCGCCGCCTCGGGGACCTCCGTTGTACCCGTCCATCAGCACCACGTTGCGCGCAGGATCGACCAGCAGCGCCCCGAATTTCCTTCGAGGGCAATTGGAGGCTTCGGCGAGGGCCAAGCACTGCTGAATGCGAATGTGCAAGTGCTTGTCCTTCATGACTTGAGCACGCCGCCTTCTGCTTCTTCATGGCTTCGCTACCGGACGGTGAGGTGTTCGTCCGACGTTGCGCCAACGGCCGTGAGGACGTTGCCCTGCATGTAGAGCGAACCGATGGAGAGCACCGTGACGCCATCATCGAGGTGTGTGTTGAGGTGCGCAACGGCCTCGTGGGGCAGAGGATGCGTCACGATGGGGGCGCTGACCACCGGCGTGAGCACCTCCAACCAGGTTGCGCAGGGCACGCCCGGGTACCGCCCTTCTTGTGGCTCGGTGAGAACGATGAGGTTTGGCGGATGTTGCTTCATGAGGTCGACCAGAGGCTGAACCATGGTCCTGAGGTCGGTCTGAGGCGTGGTGCCAAACAACAGGGCCCAAGGGCCTTGCAGCGCAGGGTGTTCGACCAATTCCTCGCATGCCTTGGCCATGCCGGAGGGGTTGTGTGCGCCCTCCAACAACCAGTGCGGCTCATCCGGACGAGCGCTGCTGATGCGTTGCATGCGGGCCGGCCAACGCACGGTGTCCAACTTGGGGACCGGGGCCTTCGTGACGGTGCCAAGGTGAGGCCACACGGCCTTGACCAGCGCCTTCGCCTGTGTCCGGTACCCTTCGCCAGGAACAGGGTCCACCCAGAACACCTGCGCCGGTCCAACGGTTTCGTTGAGGTCGGCACTGCCTGCGTTCGCCGCACACGCTTCGATGGCTTGCCGGGCATTGATGTCAGCAGGGGTTTGCACGACCAGCGGTCGACCCGGCCGGGCGATGGCACCTTTTTCCATCGCAATGTGACGCAGCGTCGGTCCCAAGATGTCGGTGTGCTCCAACGAGAGCGAGGTGATGACGCTCAAATCGGCGGGTGCGCACCGGGTCGCATCCAGGCGACCGCCCAAACCGGTTTCGAGGATGAGCACCTCCACGTTCATCGCTTCAGCCACGCACATGGCGGCCAGAAAGGTGCTCTCGAAGAAGGTCAACACCCCGTCCATCGCCTCATCCACCGCCATGACCCGGGCCAAGGCCTCATCCAGCGTGGCCGGCGACACCGGGACGCCGTTGATGCGGATGCGTTCCTCGAGGCGGACCAGGTGTGGTGACGTGAACATCAGTGTGTTCACGCCGACCCGCTGCAGAGAAGAGCTCAGCGTTGCACACAGCGTGCCCTTCCCGTTGCTGCCCGCCACGTGAACGGTGAAGGCCTCCACCCGTGCGCCCAGGATGCGGAGGGCAGCCGATGTGGTCGCCAGCCCAAGGGACATCCCTCGGGTCTTGGTGGCGGCCAACCATGTTCGCACCCCGTCGGCCTCCGCCATGAAACACCGTGGAGGTGGCCGGTTAAAGCCGTGGGGAGGCGGTGTCCGAGCGTTCATGAAGCGCGAGGCTGATATGGAAGAGGGGGTTGGCAACACCATGAGCGATGCCACCGCTGCGAAGGCCTCGCCCAAGGCCAACGCTCGCTTTCAGAAGGTGGAGGAGGAGTTGCGCCAAGCCGACACCCTCGGTGCGTTGATGGCCGAACAATGGCGCGGCATGACCAGCATGGCCGGCATGTTCGTGCTGACCATTGCGCTTGGCATGTACATCCGCCCCTACTACGACATTGGCGAACTCCATGCCTTTGGCGCATCGGGCGCTACGCAGGTGCGCTATGTCGCCGTGGAACTGCTGGCGATTTTTGCCTTCACCGCCCTCATCATTTTCCTCGCCCGGTGGGGAAAAGCCTGGCTCATCAAGTACGGCATGTACGTGGTGCTGACGCTGGCCTTGTTGTACAGCACGGTGCCCTTGGCCCACATGCTGGTGTTGGATTTTGAAACCGATCCGTTTGAGACCACGGCCACCAACACCATCGACGGCGATTGGTTGGGTGTGCTCGAAGGGGACCGAATCGTCACCGCTGAGGTGTCGGGTGAATTTGGTGATTTCAACGTCAACATCAGCCTCTGGTCACCCGACGACCTGTACGCCGAACCGGTGTGGACCACCGAACACAACCACTCGTTCGAACGGGCGGATTCACGTGTGCGCATGTCCGTGAACGGTGACTTCTTGTCGTTTGCCAGCGGTGCGTACGCTTGGACCCTCTCGGCCGAGGACGGCTCAATTCGGACCTCTCACGATTGCTTCGTGTACGGTGACAACGAATCCGAGCGCTTGGCGCTGCCCAACCTCAACACCGGTTGTTCACTGGCCTTGTTCACCGAGAGCGGCCAAGACGGTCAGCATTCACTGTACCTTGCCAACCACGCTGACCAACTCGTCCGTTACGCTGTGTTCGATGAAGCGCCCCAGACGATGACACCGGTGGCCGAATGGAAGTTACCGGATTTTTCGCTCGGTTCGAGCTTCCTCGAGGCGCACGTTCGCGACAACGGAAATCCGTGGTCGACCATCTCCAGCGACCATTCCACGCCACTTGAACTGTTCATGGCCACCGAGGAAATGGTGGCCGTTGTGGCCTTGGAGTCGAGCAACGACCCCATCGCTCCCGGAGAACCGTCGGGTGAAGACCCAGCCACCGTGCTGTACGAGCGCGCACCCGCAGCGGGCAGTATGTACACCAGCGTCGATGTGGGGCTTTCGCCGTTTGAGGACGTGAACGCCACCCAGGTGCCCGACGACCGAAGGTTGATCCTGATGGGTGAATCCAACGGCGACGTCACCGGTGTCACGTGGAACGGCTCAGCCGAAGCGGAGGGCATGTTCGTGATGGAGGAGCGCATGATGCTCAGCGGGGTGGTCAACAGCGTGGATTCGGTCAAAATCACCGATCTGGACGACAGCGGCTACGCCGACTTGTTGGTGACCGGAGAGGGTGAAGCCCACTGGTTGTACACCGCTTCGCTGGTGAACCGGGCCACCTTTGAGGTGGCTGAGGACCTGGACCACGCCTTCTTCGTGGTGGACGGCGATGACGCGACCCTCGTCACCATGGCTCTCGACACGACCGCTATGACCCTCACGGTGGGTCAGGGGCCCCTCTCCGAAGGCATGTTTCCGCTGTACGGTCTCCAACTGCTTCTGTGGCCCACCGTTGCTGGCTTGGTGGTCACCGGCCTTCTGATGGTGCTGCTGTTCGTTCACAGTGAATGGTACGTGGTCAACACCACGGGGGTGCTGTTGGGTGCGGGTGTGGTCGTGATGCTCGGTGTGACGTTCGTGCCGTTGTTGGCCATTCTGTTCATGATCCTCGCCGCCCTGTACGACGCTTGGGCGGTCTACCGCTCCAAGCACATGCTCGATCTGGCGGACACCATGATCGGTCTGCGCCTGCCCATTTTGCTGGTCGCTCCACAGGATTCATCGTATTCCCTCATCGAGGAAACCGAGGGCGATGCGCCCCGTACACCCATGGCTGAAACAGCAGCCTCCCCCGCTCCAAGGCGTACAAAGAAACCCAAGGGTGAAGCGATGTTCATGGGGCTGGGTGACGTGATTTTCCCCGGTATGCTCGTCCTCTCCGCCCTGCAGTGGTTGGACCCCAGCGGTGCTTTTGCCGTCGCCATGTCCACGCTGGTGGGCGGGTTGCTCGGGTATGTGGCCCTCATGACCTACGTGGCTCGAGGGCAAGCCCAAGCGGGCTTGCCGTTGCTCAACGGTGGCGCCATCCTTGGTTACGTCATCGGCGGCTTCATGTTCCTCAACGGGGACGTGTTCCAATTCAACATCTCGTGGTGAGCGCATGCTGGACATTACCTTGTTTCGTGAACACGCCGACGCCATTCGGGCCGACCACGACAAGCGCGGTCTGCCTCATGACCGCATCGACGAGGTGATCGCCCTCGACCAAGCATGGCGCAACCACCTGCACGAGACGGACGCCCTGCGCCGTGAGAAGAACGAAGCAGCCCGCGGCATCGGTGCGGCGAAAAAAGCCGGGGACCAAGAAGGCGCTCAACGCATTCTCGACCAGGTGGCGGACCTCGGCCAGCGGATCGCCGAACTCGAAGCCAAGACCAACGAGGCGATGGCGGCTCGCGACCGTTTGCGCATGTCCATCCCCAACCTGCTTCACGAAGACGTGCCCCAAGGTGCTGACGAATCGGGCAACACGGTGCATGCCGTTCACGGCTCGAAGCCTGAGTTCGGTTTTGACCCTCGCACCCACAACGAACTCATCGAGATGAACAAGTGGGTGGACCTGAAGCGAGCTGCGAAAATCACGGGCAGTCGGTTCTTTTTCCTCAAAGGCGACCTGGCCCGTCTTGAGTTTGCCCTGCAACACTACGCCGTGGACTTCCTTCGTCAGCGGGAGTTCACCTTCGTTCAGCCCCCCGTGATGATGAACCGGGAGGCCTACGAAGGCGTCACCGACCTTGGCGACTTCGAGACGGTGATGTACGGCATTGAACCGGACAAGTACTACATGATCGCCACCTCGGAGCACCCTCTCACGGCCATGTACATGGACGAAACCGTGCCCGAGGCCCAGTTGCCGCTGCGCATCGTCGGTGTGTCCCAGTGCTTCCGGCGCGAGGTGGGCAGCCACGGTCAATCCGATTTGGGCATCTGGCGTGTCCACCAGTTTACCAAGGTGGAGCAGATCATCATCGCCAAGCCTGAGGATTCTTGGACGCTGCACGAGGAGTTGCTGAAGAACTGCACCGACCTGTGGGACAGCCTTGACATCCACTACGAAGTGGTCAACATCTGCACCGGCGACATGGGGACGGTGGCGGCGAAGAAATACGACTTGGAAGCGTGGATTCCCGGTGCCGGTCAGTACAAGGAAATCGTTTCCTGTTCCAACTGCACCGATTACCAAGCCAATCGGCTGGGCATCCGTTACGGCCAACCCGGTCATCCGAACCAACCCATTGTCCACACCCTCAATTCCACCGCTGTGGCCACCTCGAGGGCGCTGGTCGCCATCATGGAGCAGCATCAGCTTGAGGACGGGCGCGTCGCCGTACCAAAGGTCTTGCAGCCCTACATGGGCGGTCAAACGGTCTTGGAACCGTGTCAATGGGGATGAAACCGTGAACCGATCGCTTGCCGCTCTGTTCCTTGTTACGATGTTCGCCATCGCCCCGCTCTCAGGGTGTTTTGGTGAATCGGAAACCGTCCCGGTCACACCCATGCTGTCCGTGGACGAAAATGCACCCACCGCCGCCGTGCGGGGGCAATACATGACGCTCAACGTGTCGAGCAACGTGGACTGGACCGTGTCACGCTCTCCTGGATTGTTTTTCATGGACGACCACGGCGTGCTGCGTGACGACGTCAATTTCACCCGCCCAGCCAGCGCCACGGGTGTCACGATGCTGGTGCTCGACAGTGAGCGCGACACCGTCGAGTTGACCGTGACGGCGGGCGAGGAGATGTGGAACGCCACCCTGCCGCTGGAGGACAGCACCGAATTGATGCTCGTGGACGGGCGCCGCGCCTACCAGACCATCGACATGCTGACCTCGTCCCACAACAACCGGTGGTGTGCTTCCGCCTCCATCCATGAAGGCGGTGCTGCGTACGAAGCGGCTGCGGAAGCCATGGCCGAAGAGATGCGTGGATTCGGTTTTGATTTCGTCGAGGTCACCCGCTACGAGGACGACCCGGACCAACTCAACGTGGTGGGCTACAACTGGGGCCGCACGAACCCCGACGAGTACATCGTCATCGGGGGTCATTTCGACATCGCGTATGCGTTCACGCCCCCCAGCGGTGGCACCAACGAAGGGGCCAACGACGACACCTCCGGCTCCACCGTCTCGCTGGAGATGGCCCAGGCCCTCGCCCGCATGGAGTTTGACCACACGGTGGTTGCTGCCCTCTGGGCCTGTGAGGAAGAGGGTCTGCTGGGTTCCCTGGCCTACGTGGCTCACCTTCCGTCGAACGTGTCCGTGAAGGCCTACATGAACTTCGACATGGTGTCCCTCAATTACCCCATCACGCCGCTCACGGAACCCATCATCGGCCCGGGCGGCGAGATCTTTGCACCCACGAAGTACGACTGGGACATCAGCATCGCCGGCGCCAACCAAACCAACATGGAGCGCATGATGGGATGGGTCGGCGAGACCATTGAGGACGATTTGGCCTACACGCCCACGGAAGGCAACCCCATCAGTTGGCAAATCGCTGAGTCCTGTGCTTCCGACCACTGTTCTTTCTTTTCCGCAGGTTTCCCCACCTTCAATTTCTTCTCGCCCGGCGGTGACATTTCCTTCTGGCAGGAATGGCACTCTCCTTCGGACACCTTGGAGTTCATGACCGCTAAAGCGGGCGGCCAAGCCGGCATGGAGAGCGGGTTCAACAGCCTGGTGTGGTCGTCCCTTGACTTGTTTGTGCGAGTGGACAACGCTGAGAATTTCTACGGCAACTGGTACAGCGACGCTTGAAACGAAGCGCGGACGCTTATCGGTGGCGTGGCCGGCTCATCGGTCCAGAGGAGTCTTCATCAACGAGGGGTCATCACCCCCCTTCATGAGGGTCGCCGTTTTCCTTGTGCTAACGATGCTCTCCTTCCAATCCTTGGTCGGATGCTTGAGCGAGGCCGAGGAGGTCACGACCGTCACCGTTGCCACTCCCTTCGACGGTCTCTTTTCCTCCACCACATGGTACCACTACCCCGGAGCGGTCAACGCCTCCAACCTGTCCATCGGCTTTGACAACCTCACGGGCAACTCCACGCCCTACCTTGCTTCCGCAACGTATTACGGCATCGGAGCCACGACCTTTGAGCCGACCATCGGCGTCACGTCCACCGGAGGCATTCACTTCTCATCATACGGCGGAACGGGCCAAGGTACGATGGTGTACTCGTCCTACGACCAAGGCGCAACATGGACGAACAACGGGCCGTTCAATCCGGTGTTCCCCAATGTTGGCCAGGTCCCCTCGTCCAACGACCCTTACATCTACGTTGACAAGTGGACCGACCGCATCATCAAGTTCGACATGCACACGCTGACGGCGATGTTCGTTGAGTTCTCTGACGACGACGGCGCCACATGGTCGATTCCGTTCTCGGCCGAAGGCTACTATAGCCCTCAGGACCACCAATCCATCGCCTCGACCCTCGACGTGGACGATTTGGGTAGTTACGAGACGATCTTCGTCTTCTGCATCAACACCGGCGCTTCAGCAGCGGGGCCTCAGTGCTCCAGATCCTTCAACGGGGGACTTACGTGGGACATTCAGCGTCCGGGCTACCCCCTCGGAGTCTCGCAGTGCTCCGGTCTTCACGGCCATTTGGCGGGGTCCAACGACGGTGCCATCTACCGAGGCAACCCGTCCTGCGACGGGCCAGCCGTGTATCGCAGCGTCGACGGTGGTTTTTCATGGACCGAACACACCATCACCACCGACGTTCCCATGCAACAAGGCTGGCACAGCCACGAGGTGGCGGTTGCCACCGACGAAGCAGGCAATCTGTTTGCTTCGTGGATCAGCGTTGACCAAATGCCTTGGATGGCGTATTCCCGCGATCAGGGCGATACCTGGTCCGAGCCGATGATGATGGCCCCACCGGGGGTTAACGAGACCGGTTTCCCCACCATTTTCGCCGGTGAAGAAGGTCGTGTGGTCGTTGGTTACATTGGCGAGGGCGACGATAACGGCGGATGGTCCGGTTACATGTCCATCATGACCGATGCCTTTGCCGACCGCCCCCTCATCACGACCGTAGCGGTGAACGACCCGAGCGACCCGTTGGACACCACCGACGACTGCGGCAACGTTCGTTGCGGTGGATTTGGCGATTTCATCGACGTGGAAATTGACGACGAGGGACGGCCGTGGATTGCTCTGGCCCACAACACCAACGGGGAATTGGGCATTGCTGGCACGCTCCTGACCGGGCCTGCTCTGTACGGTGAGCTTCGCCCGTTGCCCGCACTTGTTCCCGGTGGTCCCGGGACCCTCTGATTCGATGTGTCATCAGACCGTACCCTTTGATTCGGAGCCTGCCTTGATCGCTGTGTCACAAGGCGTTGATTTCTGCACTGCGGGGGACGAGATCCTTGGTCACCAGCTGTCCGATGAGGTAGCCCAACGGCGCCACCATCATCGACAAAAAGAGAATGGGCATTGTCACCTGAATCGGCTTGTCGGCTTCCATGAGACGCTTCCATGTCATCTTCCCTGCCAACGTGTCGAACGCGAGGAAGTGCAACCAAGCGACCAGGGCGATCTCTCGGTCGGAGAAGAGGTCCGCCACCAGTCCGGGCGTGGGCATGTCGCTGGAGAAGGCAATGAGCAAATCCACAAGGTTGGGAAGAACAGCGATGCCGTAGCAGACCAGCAAAGGCGTCAGAAACAGCCATTCGTTGTTCATCAGCTGCTGCGTGCGTTCATGGCGAGGAAGGAACCACATCAGGCTCCAAATCGGCAAAATGTAGAGGCTGGCGAACCAGAACAGCACGTCGATGAGCGCGACCATGTCATTCCGCTCCGTTGGTCATGACCGTCAAGGCTTCGGCCAGCACGTCGGTGTCGGCCCAATATGTCTTGGAGGTCCACACGAGCCGCCCCTCAGCGTCGAGCACCTGCAGGGTGGGGGTCACGGGACGTTCGAACGCTTCGTAGATGCTGACGTTGGTCATCCGACCCGAGGAGGCGTTGATGACCGTGGTTCGCTCGTCAGGGACCAGCACCGGCCAAGGCGTGTAGGTGTTGCTTTCGTTGCTGCCGTAGCGCTCGGCCACGTTGTACACCGACTCGAATTCAGCGTAGCGGTGAACGGACACGATGTTGGTGCTGTTGGACAGGTTGCCTGCTTCCAATTCGCCTCGAATCGTTTCGGTCCAATCGTGGCAACCGCTGCATCCTGCGGCCACCCAAAGCATCAGGACAGGGCCGTCGAAGCTGGACCGCAGGTCGTGGACGCTGCCGTTGTCCACGTCCCGGTCGAGGGTGGGTGCCACAAAGGACAGGCGCTCGGGCACCGTGGACTCCAGGGCTGCCTCCTGGCCGATGTCTGCAACCGTTTCCGGGGCCACGCAGCCTGCCAACATCAGCAACGTCACCAGAATGGCCCCCAGCAGGGTTCGCATGGGTTGAAATCCTCCCAGCGATATTTCAAGCCGTGTTCCACCCAAAGCGAGCCACCCAGTAGATGGCGTCCCACCACAGGCATTGAATGGCGAGCATGACCGAGCCGACGATGGCCACGTTGGCACCGGGCAGCACACTGCGTTGCGACCAGGTCAACACCGCAAACCCGATGGAAGCCAAACCGGCGGCCCAGAGGACGGTGATGACGACCGCTTGCCGTAGGGCGCTGGGCGATTCGATGTAAAGCCGGGTGGCGTCGATCCACAGCATGGAGGCGATGAGGAAGACGCACGATACGGCCAACAACCGCTCCACGCCCCGCCCGTCGGCGACCTGCCACGGCCAATGAAGCGAGGCGACGTCCGCTTGGTCCCATGCGAAGTAGAACCGATGCCACATCAACAGGTAGCCGAGGGCAGCGACGAACATCCAGGGCACGATGCGGCTTCGCATGCTTTCGGGGACGCTGCCCCAATACACGGTGGGGTCCTCCACCGCTTGGACACCCCGAACATAGGAAAGCAACACCAGCGGTCCGAGCAACGTTGTGACCCAAAACACCGTGCTCAGGTTCATTCGCTTTCACCGACCGCCGTCGTTCCGACCTTGATGGAAGATGGGGTTGAACTGCCAACGCTGTTCAGCACCTGCTGCTTGAGCGTGGCGTTGGCCGTGCGCTTGAGGAAAGGTGAGTAGAAGGCGGGCAGGATGAGCAAGCTTGTGAGCAGGGCCAAGGCGATGGCGACCACAAAGGCTTGACCAAACAGCCTCAGGGGCAGCAGCGCCGAGAGGTTGAGCACGGCAAAACCGCCTGCCGTGGTGAGGGCGGCACCGAACATCGCCCGGCCGGTGGTGGCGGTGGAACGGGCCACCCACTCGTGCGGGGTGCCGGTGGGGAAATGCTCCGCTTCCTCTTCCAGCCGCATGGTGAAGTGCACAGCGTAGTCGACCCCAAGGCCGAGGGAAAGTGCACCGATGGTCACGGTTTGGGCGTTGATGTTGTAGCCGGTGTACCCCATCAAACCGTACACCCACACCACGACCATCATCAGCGGGATCCACGAAACGAACCCACGCTGAGCGCCTTCGCGCAGGTCCTGGTTGCGCACGGTGTGAATCCCCACCAGCATGATCAGAATAACGACGGCCACGATGCCCGTGGATTGGACCGAAGCCGACGCCACATCCGCCGTGGTTTGCGCTTGGATGAGGCTACGCCCGCTGAGCAGCAATTCGTGGTCGTCCCCCGCCTCAACGCTGAGGTCGGCAAGCGCTGCTTCAACCGATGTTGCAAAGTCCACCGTCGCCGACCAGTCAAGGGTGTCGGCTTGGAAAGAGATGACCGTTTGTTCGCCGCTGCGAGCGAGCAAGCTCTTGGTGGTCTCCACGCCGGTGACGTTGTTCATCGACCACGCTTCTATGTCGGCCCACGCTTGAGCGTCGTTGGCCTCGATGCCGGTCATCCAACCGTCCACGGCTGCGTCACGGACGCGTGTTTGTTCCAGCACGTCCCACAAGCCGGTGGGCAACCCCGTGATGTCCTGCCGTTCCGTGAGGTGGTCCACGGCCAGTGCCCACGCTGCCCTTCCCTCAGGGGAGAAGACTTCGCCGTTCACCACGACATACAGCGGCGAGCGACTTTCACCGAAATCCTCGCTGATCATCAAGAAATCTTGCACCACCGGAATGGTGTCGTCCAGTTGGTCGCGTTGCTCAAACGCCACCTCGAGCTGCTGGAAACCGTAGAGCATGGGCAGCAAGAGGAGGACGGCCAACCCTGCGACCATCGCCGGTCGCTGAGAGAAACCTGCGATCTTGTTGCTGAGCGGTCCGACCTCGACCTTGCTGGCCCTTGCCAGCGGGAGTTTCTTCGTGGGGAGGATGAGCATCAGCGCCGGTAAGGCAGAAATGCTGAGCAGGTAAATGAAGAACAAGCCGATGGCGATGACCGTCCCGAACACCTGCAGGAACACCAAGGTGGACAGCCGGAAGGAGAGGAACCCAACGACGTCGGTGAAGATGGCGATGAGCAGAGCGATGGAGGTCAAAACCGTACCCTGGCGGATGGCGCGCTGACGTGCGGCACGGTCGAAATCGCGAAGGGTCACCCTGCCCTGCGGGTTGCGCTTCTCTTCCTCGGTCAACTCCTCGCGCACACGCATCACAACGTGCAGGCCGTAATCCACCCCGATGGCCAACAGGAGCACGGGAATGGAATTCATGGCGGCATTGAAGGTCATGTTCACGCCGGCGAATTGCAACCACCCTGAGAGTCCGTAGGTGGCAAGGATGGCCAAGACCGTCAGCGAAAGAACGTACACGGTTTCCCGAACGCTGCGGAAGTTGAACCACAGGATGACACCAAGCAACAGCATGGCTGCGCTGGTGAGGATGCCGATTTCTTTCCCCAAGGTGGCTTGGGAGTTCTTGGCGAACTGGGCGAAGGAGAAGGTCCGCACGTCCTCCACCCCGGTTTCGTTGCGAACGTTGGCCTCAACGACAAGAGCCCACGCTTCGAGATCGGTTTGGACCTCGTCCAACACCTCGTACCCGTAATCCTCGGCTTCACTGGACACCACGAGGGTGATGAGCACCGGTCCGTCCGTGTTCCATGGGTCTTCGGCGTCCTCGTTAGGCAGGCAGGAGAGCACGGCCGCACGGAAATCGACGGACTGCAATCCCATGATTGGACCGAGTTGTCCCATGAGGGGGCCGGTCACGGCGCTGATTTGACCCACCTGCGAAGGTGTTCGGCCTGCGGTCAGCCCCTCGAGCTGCCCCATCAGCGCACCCACATCGGCGCTCAGGTTGTTCCCCGAATCCAGACGCAGCAACCATTCGCTGGGCTCGCCGGCGTCCCAGTTGCGAAGTCGCTCGGGAGTCACGGGTTCCACCGCTGGAACCTGACCGCTGGCGTTGGTCAAATCGCTCAGGGCTGCGCTCAGGTTGGCGTCGTCCTGCGCCATCATGACGCCGGTGATGGCCCCTTGCAGGCCGCCCAACCACGCCTCGGCCGTGAGGTTGTCCTGGAGGGCCATCCACTGCATGGCGTTGGAGGCCGGTCCGTTGTTCGCCTGTGTGCCGAACAGAGGGTAGAGGTAAGGGGCAAAATCTTCACTTTCCAGCAACAAGGCTTCGGCTGTTGCCAAACGCTCCCACGTCGCTGCTTCGTTGAGGGAGCCGTTGGTCAAGGGGTCGA
>Ga0255774_10001000_pt1 | contig 23924 bp, 8 predicted proteins | sample 101ome_17_FD_179972 | JGI IMG/M metagenome (GOLD analysis project Ga0255774, IMG submission 179972) | Coastal salt marsh microbial communities from the Groves Creek Marsh, Skidaway Island, Georgia - 101407AT metaG (version 2) | ecosystem: Environmental > Aquatic > Marine > Intertidal zone > Salt... | reverse complement strand
TACCGAGCAACTGCTCAATAATAGCACGTTGATCGTTTTGTCGCATGCTTAGAAACGGTTCACTGTATGTGTTTAGTGCAACAATATGTTTGAACATATCGTGACTCATACCTAGCAAATCGTTAATAAATTCTTGTGTCTTGCGACTATCGCCCTGACTTTCGTCAACTAGCTCTTGTTCTTGATCATTGATATAAAACTTTAAAACATTAGGAGAGCGTCCTCGCTCAATCCTATAGTCTTGACCGTCTTTCTCAAAGTGTAGGGTGACCAACATACCTTTGGAATTAGTCTTGTTAATAAGATTATTCCTCTTGATGTTGGTCAGTGCTTGGCCGTACATAGCGTAAGATAATGCATTGATTATCGTAGTTTTACCAGTACCGTTTCGTGAGCCAGAATCGTCACCTCCTTGATCGAGATTTTCACCAAGCACGAGTGTTAGTTGCTCTTTGTTGAAATCAACAGCCTGCGTTTGGTTACCAACACTCATAAAGTTTTTAACTGTTAAATCTTTAATACGTATCATAGTTCTCTATAGATGTCCAATAGCATTTTCTTATTAAAATTGTCGCTTTCAATAGCAGCAATTTCTTTTGTTACAATTTGATCTACGCTTTCAAAGTGTTCAATATCAATATCACTAGTAAGTTCTTCAATTTGTTTTTGAGGAATAAGTGTAATTTCTCTACAGTTGTATTGATTAATGAATGTTTCCTTGATAAACTGCGCTTCCTCATACGATATAGGAAGATCTAATGTTACACGAAGATACATTTTAGGTTTAATTACTTTGTCAGCATTATCAATTAGTTCACTAAGTTTAATTGTTCGATATTTAGGACAATTCCACCAGTTGATGTACTCTGGCTCTTTGCCGTTTTCGCGATCAAGTATCATCATACCGCGTTCGTCATCGCCAGCATCAGCATAATTGTGAGGAAACGTATTGCCGATATAGTGTATTTTTCCTTGTACTTGACGTTTGTGGAAATGTCCGCTAAACACATAGTCTTGATTTTTAAAGTGTTGCGGACGTAAGTCTCCATGGTCAGGCATTTGTACCATAGCATTCATGTAAAAACTTGGAAGTTCAAAATGTCCAAACATATATTTGGCTTTGATGCCTTCTATTTTCTTCCACTCTTCGCCTACTAACCAAGGTACAAGTGCAACATCTTCTTCTTCGTAGATTTCGTCTACAAACGTAATACCGTCAATATGCTTCCCAAAAATAGTTGAACTTACATCACGTTTGTCTTTGTAATATAAGTCATGATTGCCAACAAACATATAGAAATTGTCAAATGCTTTACCTAGTTTTTCTAGGCTGCGTATAGTTGCGTCCATAGTTGTTAGATTTAATGAATTACGATTATGATGCCAATCACCGCAGAATATACCGGTTTCGCACCCGTTTTCTTTTGCTTGGTCAATAAACCAATCGATAAATTCTTCACAATCGTCGTTGTGTACTTTACTGTTGCCTTTTAATCCAAAGTGGATATCTGTAAAGACTGCTGCCTTTTTAAACAAAACGTATTTTCTCCGTACTTATTAACTACAGTATACATGAAATACTGGGTAAGGTCAATCTTTTTTTGCCTCTTTTTCTCGCTTCATAGCTGCTTCCCATTCACCTTGATGTTGTCTTGTGTAGGAAGGATTCATGTCATTCATTTCTAAAATGTCGTCACGTATGTTTTGATTGCGTTTTTCCAAGTTGATAACACGTACAAATGAGTTTGTAACTGCCGCTGTGTAGTAAGCAAATGGGTTTGCTGATTTACTTTCATCAAACTGTAATCCAATTTGTGCTAGTTGTAGTATTGCTTGTCCACGCATTTCGTCATTGTAAGTGTATCCACGTACATTACCACGTGTTGCATACCTGTCGCATAACTTCATCCACATAAGTGCAAGTTTGTCTGTTGCTTTTGCATGTTTTTGACTAAAGTGTCCGTTTTCCATGCCGCCAACCCAATGACTTTTGCCTACACATACTAATTCACCGTCGTCGTTGAATTTGTAATGCTGGAATGGAGGAAAGTTTAGTTTTACCTTTGTATCTGCTATTGTTTTAGGATTCTTTTTACGTCCAGGCTCTTCAGGAATATGATCAAATGTCATAATCCTAAAAATTAGTTCTTCTTTTGTAATTTTTTTATAATCGTGTTCGCAGTCAGCTTGTTTAACTTTTTCGCCGGCTGATTTACGTCTATCGTATTCTTCCGTACTAAGTCTTTTTGCTTTATTTCTTTTTGCTTCAGCAATGGTTCGAATGTTAATTTTTTCAATATCTGGTAAAATGATATCAAATTGATGATACTCTGGATCTACAAAACTGCAAAATCTACTCTTAGACTTGTGTATTTCCTTTAAAATATCTTTGTTGTTTAGGTAATTTTGTTTCCTCAAGGCTATTCTCCGGTTAATAATATATACATTATAATATACTCTGTTAATAAAGTCAACTAAATAATACTATAGGAGAACATTTTTATGGCAACACAGAATCCTCAAAGTAGCGTAGAGAACTTACAAGGTAGTGCATTATCAATTGGTGAATCAATTGCAGGCATACCTAGTAACGTAGGTCAAAAAGTAACTAACGCTATTTCAGATACAGGCTTTGGCAAGGCGCTAAGATCAGTTGGTCTTTTACCAGGTGCTGCTCCATCTGCAGGAACAGGATTTGTCGAAGCTAGATGGGGTTCAGAAGTTAACTTAGACTGGCGTGTCCGTCTTTCCGTACCGCAAACTTATAAATCTAGTAAATTGTTAACACCTTTGCTTGAGACTGATGGATTTATGTGGCCATATACTCCCCAAATTATTATGGAACACAGTGCAAACTATAACGCATTGCATCCTACACATAGTAATTATGTGTTTCCGGCTTATCAGAACAGCCAAGTGAATGCTATGACTATTATCGGAGACTTTTTTATTGAAAACGAAAAAGAAGGACAGTATTGGGTTGCAGCAACACACTACCTAAGATCGATAACTAAAATGGCTTATGGTGCTACTAGTAATCAAGGTTCGCCTCCACCTATTGTAAAATTAAATGGATACGGCGATTATGTGTTTAAAGATGTACCAGTTGTGGTACAAATGTTTACAGTAGAACTTCCAAATGATGTTGATTACATACAAGTTGGTATTGGTGACAACGGAACTTGGGTTCCAACACGTAGTTCTATATCAGTTGTTGTACAACCTACATACAGCAGAAAGAACATTACAAAATTTAGCTTAGATGCATTTGTTAATGGACAATATGTTGTAGATGGAAAAGGATTTATCTAATGCCAGCGCAATACGAAGCAACAAGCCCTTGGAATCAAACTGTAGTAGTACAAGGACAGTTTTTAGATCTTTTACGTATTAGACCTATTCCAGTAGAAGCAGACGATATCTTATATACAGTGCAAACACAATATACGTTTAGACCTGACTTATTAGCATATGATTTATACGGAACACACAAGCTATGGTGGGTTTTTGCTCAAAGAAACATGGATATATTAAAAGATCCGGTATACGACTTAGTAGCCGGTGTTAAAATATTCTTACCAAAAGGTGAAAATCTGTCTCGACAACTAGGAATATAATATGGCAACTAATCCGAATAACGGATCAACTATTACAACACCGGTGAACCAGAATGCTGACAGCCAGCTTGCAGTAAATATAACAAATACAGTATCTACAGCAGGAAACATTGTTGTAGGTAGCGGCGGAGTACTTGATACAGTAGCTACAGGAGTTGTTGGCGAAGCAATTAGACCTGTTGTTGATGTTGCCTCTAAAGCAGCACAAGTAACAGAACTAGTGCAAAATCCTACACTTAGTGGTGCATTGTCATTACTTGGCAGAGGTTTCCCGCCTTATAGAAATGAATTAGATCAATTCGCAAGTTACAACTATATTTTTACTTTAGGATGTTTAACTAATTTAGAATTAAATTTTCCTCTTAGTTATAGAACAATGGGGCCTTTAATAAAAGTTATTAAAAGTGGCGGAACTGGCGGACAAAAGATCCCTACCATATATGAAACAGATGGTGCTAGAGAATTTTTTATAGAAGATGTACATATAAAAAATCATTGTGCTCCAAACCCAGGTACTAGACTATCAAATGCAATGGCAGTTAGTTTTAAAGTTATTGAACCATATTCGATGGGTCAGTTTTTACACAATCTAAGAACAGCAGCATTAGTTGCTGGACACTCAAATTATATCGAAGCACCGTTTTTGCTAAGTGTAGCATTTACAGGTTGGGATGACGATGGCAATGTTAAAGCACCATTGTTTAGCCAACGTCATTTTCCAATTAGAATTGCTAAAGCAGCAATGAAAGTTACAGAATCAGGTGCTGAGTACATGGTAGAAGCTGTTGCTTATAACGACATGGCAAGTACTGATGCTACTCAAACAACTACTCAAGATCTACAAATCAAAGGAGATACAGTAGGACAAGTGTTGCAGTCTGGAGAAGACAGTTTAACAAGAAAAGTTAATCATAATTTAGAAGAATTAGCTAGAACTAACAACCTTCCAGCAGCAGATCAATATGTTATTCAATTTCCTCAAGCTGGTCTATTAGATAGCATCGGCGGAACATTTGCTTCAGCAGTAAATGCAGCAACAGTTAAAGTAGGAAATACCTTACAGCAAGTATACGAAAGCATAACAGGTGATACTAGCGGAGAGTTTGATGCAGCAGCGGTTGCCGAAGCACAACAAAACTCAAATTCTGCAATTCCGTCATCTGCACTAGGTGCTACGTTAAAAACAGCAGCTGATAATGCAGCATCCTGGAATAGAATTGGTTCAAGTAAAATTGTAGAAAGTGCAACAGAACAAGGAAACTTTCCATTCCAAGAAGCAGGATTTGTAGAATCGGAAGAACAAGAAGGATATTTTGTTAGAGGAAATTTAACATATGATACAGAAAACAGGGTTTTTCAGTTTGCTGCGGGATCTAAAATACAAGACATAATAGAAGAAGTTGTAATACTAAGCGAGTATGGGAGAGAATTTGCAACTAAACAACCTGATTTTACTGGCAGAGTAGAATGGTTAAAAATAGAAACCCAAGTTTACAATGGTAATAGTTTTCTAAATTCTACAGGAGCATCTCCTAAAATATATGTGTATAGAGTTGTTCCGTATGAAGTAGACATATCTAATATTGCTGCTCCAAAATCAAGTGTATTAGCAACATTTACTAGACAAGCCAAAGCAATTAAATCTTATAGCTATATCTATACAGGACAAAATACAGACATTGTTGATTTTGACTTACAGTTTAATATGGCTTTTTATACAGGTGTACAAGGATCAAGAGGTCAACGTCAACAAGACAGTATCTTTGGAAGTGTTGCTGAATGGTTTCAGGGTGGTAGAGAACCAGCAACAGTTGGCCCAGGCGGCGCCTCTGCATCAGTAGCAGATGCTAGTGGCGAGACTGTGGTAAGAAATATAAATGCTACAGACAGACCAGCAAACGGTGGTGGCGCAAGAGAAGGAACTCTAGTAAGTGTCGCCAGGCAGCTGAACGACATGTTAATTCACAGTTATAATGATTTAATAGGAGTTGATTTAACTATTCACGGAGATCCATATTTCTTAGCAGATGCAGGCATAGGAAATTTTGTCGGCATATCTAATCCGTTAAACAGTGCAATTACGGTTGATGGTAGTATGAATCCTATAAACGGAGAAGTACATATAGTTTTAAATTTTAGAACTCCGATTGATTACGATCAAGAAGATGGATTTGTAAAATATCCGCTTGGTGGATTTTTACCTATAGCAATGTTTAGTGGCGTGTATCAAGTAATTGTTGTTGAGAATAATTTCAAAGATGGTGTGTTTACACAAACATTAAAATTAAATAGAAAACGTAATCAAGATTTAACTCTTGAAAGTATTGCAAGTGCTTTATTAGATCTCAAAGGCGGCAGAGCAGTTGGTGAAGGCACACCTGCAAATGATATTGAACCTGTAGCAAATGCGAGAAATGATACCTAATGTCAACAGAACAAAGAACCCCAAGTAGACGACAACATAACTCCGGCATATACATAGGAGTAGTAGTAAACCATCTTGACACAAATTTTATGGGTGCAATTGAAGTTGAAATTACAAAGCGTACTAGCAGCGGTAATATGACAGACTATATTATCTGTCAGTATGCAAGTCCATTTTTTGGCACGACACCAAATCACGGACTAAGCAATAATGACGATTATAAAAGCACACAAAAAAGTTACGGATTTTGGGCAGTTCCTCCTGATGTAGGAACTAGAGTTATTGTTGTTATGCCAGAAGGTGACTTTTCAAAAGCATACTGGTTAGGGTGTATTCCTGATGTTGGTGTTAACTTTATGACCCCAGGTTATTCGTCTACAAGTTACAACAAAGAAGATAATACCAAAGCATTGCCTGTAGGTGAATATAACAAAAAAACAGAAGAAGGAACTAGCAGGGATCCGACTAAATTTTTAAAACCTGTTAATCCTGACGAGAAAAAACGTCTAGAAGATGCTGGATTAATTGCAGATCATATTAGAGGAACAAATACATCTAGCGGTAGACGAGAAGCACCTAGTCATGTATTTGGTTGGAGTACTCCAGGACCATTAGATTTTAACGGACCAAAAGCAACATATGGCAAACCAGGAAGATCTGTAAATCGTCCCTTTAATAGACTTGGCGGAAGTTCCTTTGTTATGGACGACGGCGATGCATCTTTGTTGCGTAAAAAACCAGCAAGCGGTGATGATGCAGATAAAATGGAATATGCTGACTTTGACTCTGGTGAAACAGATGGTGATGTAACTTTACCTGCTAATGATCTAATACGTATTAAAACACGCAAAGGGCATCAAATTGTAATGCACAATACCGAAGATTTAATTTATATTTCTCACGGTAGTGGCAACAGCTGGATCGAAATGACAGGTAACGGAAAAATTGATGTTTATGCAAAAGACAGCATTAGTTTTAGAACTGAAAACGACATTAATTTTTATGCTGACAGAGACATAAATTTTGAAGCAAAAGGTAATATGAATATTACCACAGATGGAAACTTTTTTGTACACACAATCGGTAACTGGGAAATTAAAGCGGATGCTGACGGCAAATTAAAAGCAGACGGCAATACAAACATCTATGCCGGAGGCGATCATAGAGAAACTACTGACGGTAAGATCTACATGAACAGTTCGGACGGCGCAGCAGAAGAAGCAGGAGTAGCAAGTGTTCCTGTACGTATTCCTCATCACGAACCATGGCCAGATCACGAACATCTTGATCCTAAAAACTTTGTTCCAGAAGAAACAGCAGCTAAAGCACCGGATGGTGAAGAAGGTAGACAAGGTTTATTGTTGAATGGCACTACTGATGAATTACCAGAGCCGCCGTTTCCTACAATTCCGGACACATTCAAGAAACCAACCTAAGGTAAATACGTTATGAGCAGTTTAGAAAAAAGTCTTTATCAAGAAATTAAAGTTAAAGCTAACACAGCGTATGATAAGATTGCGGATACAGGTCCTACATACAAAGGATTCAGTACGGTTGACGAAAACACAAGCTCACACGTATTGTATGATATTGCTCTAATAAAGCAAGACATTATCAATCATTTCCATATTCGTCAGGGTGAAAAACTAAGTGATCCTGAATTTGGAACTATTATTTGGGACATACTTTTTGAACCTTTAACAGACGATGCAAGAAACGCAATTATAAGCAATGTTTCAAGAATCGTTAACTATGATCCAAGAGTTCAAGTTAATCAAATAACTGTTGATTCATACGAAAGTGGTATACTTATTGAATGTGAATTAGCATACCTTCCATATAGCATTGTAGAGAAGCTTCAGTTCAAATTTGACGAAGAAGCAGGCTTCCTACAATAATATACGCACTTTTTAATATCTGCTAAATATTATTGTATAAACAAGGAATAGCCGATGTCCTCTACAGATAGACAAAATAGATTATTGCAGACTGAAGATTGGAAACGTGTTTACCAATCATTCCGTAATGCAGACTTTCAAAGTTACGATTTCGACAATTTACGTCGAACAATGATTCAATATCTAAGGGAAAATTATCCTGAAGATTTTAACGATTATGTAGAGTCTAGTGAATATCTTGCACTAATTGATCTTATTGCTTTCCTCGGACAAAATATCAGCTTCCGTATTGACCTAAACGCACGTGAAAACTATTTAGAACTTGCTGAACGTAGAGAATCGGTACTACGTTTAGCACGACTACTTTCTTACAATCCAAAGCGTAATCAAGTTGCAAACGGACTATTAAAAATTGACAGCATAAGAACTTCAGAAGAAATTATTGATAGTAACGGCGTTAACTTACAGAACCAAACTATTGTATGGAACGATCCTGCAAACGTTAACTGGTACGAACAATTTATTAAAGTAATCAATACAGCATTGCCTGTAAACGGTACCTTTGGCAAACCAAACAAAAAAGATAGTATTGCTGGCATTAGTACTGAACAGTACAGATTTAATAGCATTAATACCAATGTTCCAACTTTTAGTTTTACTAAAACTATTGATGGCCGCGCAACACGTTTTGAAGTAGTGTCAACTGATATTACTGATACTATCTTAGAAGAACCTCCATATCCAGGAAACAATTTTGCATTTTTGTATAGAGAAGATGGTAAAGGTCCGTCAAGCAACAACACAGGATTTTTTAGCCATTTCCGTCAAGGCATTTTGGATCAAGGTACATTTTCAATTACTAATCCGAGCAGCAATCAAACAGTTGCAATTGAAACACCAAATATTAATAACACCGATGTTTGGTTATACGAATTAGACAGTATCGGAAATGAACAAGAATTATGGACACAAGTAGAAGCTTTAGAAGGCAATAATGTCATTTATAATTCTGTACAGAAAAATCAAAGAAACATATTCAGTGTTTTAACTAGAGTTGATGACAGAATTAGTTTAATCTTTAGTGATGGTGTTTTTGGAGATCTTCCAAAAGGTAATTTTAAAGTATACTATAGAACAGGACTAAATCAGCGTGTAACTGTAAGACCTAAAGACTTTAGAAATATTACAGTAAATATTCCTTATCTTTCTAAAAAAGGTAGAGAAGAAACTATTACATTAGTATATGGTTTAAAATATACTGTTGATAATAGTTCTATAAGTGAAACTACAGACAGTATTAAATCAAAAGCTCCAAGCACTTATTATACACAAAATAGAATGATAACCGGAGAAGACTATCAAGTTGCTCCGCTAGGAACTAATCAACAGATTGTAAAAGTAAAAAGTGTTAATAGAACAAGTAGTGGTATTAGCAGATATTTTGATCTAGTAGATGCTACAGGAAAATATAGTCAAACAACACTATATGGCAACGACGGTGTTGTGTATAAAGAATATCAAGATAAAATTAGAAACTTTACTTTTACTACAAGAACAGATGTTGAAGGCGCAGTTGAAAATGTCGTTGTTCCTATACTACAAGATATAAAAGTAAGAAACTATTATTTTGATAAGTTTCCACGAATACTTACAAGAGACCTAAACATTAAATGGAAACAAACTACTAAGGATAATGAATTTACATCAGGATATTTTACTAACGTTGACGGAATTCCTTCAACACTAGGATCATTTACAAGTTCTATTCTAAGATTAGTTAAAGAAGGCACACTTATTAAATTTGTGTCACCGGGATATGTAGCAAAAGAAAATCCTAGTGATCCTGATACAAGCACAGATCATTTTGACAAGAACGGAAATTTAGTATCAGGTCCTGCAAGAATAGTAGGAGATACCTATTATAAATGGGTTAAAGTTATTAGTATTAATGGCACCGGATTTGAAGAAAGAGAAGACGGCCTAGGCGCAGTATTAGTTAATGAAACTATTCCTACAAATGCAGTACTTGCAGAAGTTAAACCACCGCTTGCTAATGATTTAGGCTCAGGTGTTAAACAACAATTATTTGATCAAATTTTTGCATATAAAACTTTTGGACTAAGATTTGATCAAATTGATGCAACTTGGAAACTAGTAACTGAAAATAACTTATCAATTAGTGAAGCGTTTTCTACAGGTAAAACTGGTGATACAACTAACCAACAACTAGATGCAAGTTGGTTATTATTATTTGAAACAAACGGAGAGTCATATTCTGTAACTTATAGATCTATGCGTTATGTCTTTGAAAGCGATAACGAAATTAGATTTTATTATGACAATAATGATAAAATTTTTAATAACAAAACAGGTAAAATTGTTAAAGATACTATTACAGTTTTAAACATTAATCCTAAAGATCCTACAGCAGATTCTACACCGTTTACACAAGATTTCAAATGGGAAATTGTTGATGCATACAGAGATCCAGAAGGATACATTGATAGTAAGAAGTTAGAAGTTAGTTATTATGATGACGATGAAGATGGCATTGTTGACGATGCAGATTTGTTTGACGAAATTGTATCTCCTAATACAAATACTACATCTAAATATATTATATTTAAAAAGTATCTAACAGATGACAACGTAGAAGATTTTAACTATTTTAACAACATCAATCAAACTGTCATAGTACTAAACAGTAAATCAGAAATATTACCCTTTAGTAACTATGATAATGGACAGGTATTCTACTACATTGATGAAGATATATTTGAAGTCTTAGACACATCAGAATTAAAGTTAAAATTAACTACTAATTACAAAGCAAGATTAGGCAGAGATAATATTAAATTTAGATATATTCATGCAGCAGGAAGTTCGTCACGAATTGACCCTTCTGCAAGTAATCTTATTGATATGTATATGCTAACAAGAAACTATGATAATGAATTTAGACAATGGTTGCTACAAAAATCAGGACCAAAGCCTTTGCCGCCTAGTTCGGACCTTTTGTTTATTGACTATGGTACTTCATTAAACAAAATTAAATCACTTACAGATGAAATTATCTATCATCCTGTTAAGTATAAGATACTATTTGGACAAGAGGCTAACGACGACTTGCAAGCTAGATTTAAAATTGTTAAAAACCCAGACAAAGTTATTAACGACAATGACGTCAAAACAAGAGTTATCAATGCAATTACTGAATTTTTTGCATTAGAAAATTGGGACTTTGGAGAAACATTTTATTTCTCCGAACTTGCAAACTATGTAATGACTAAGCTAACACCAGATATTGCAGCATTTATAATTGTTCCTGTACAAGATGATCAGTCGTTTGGTTCGCTATACGAAATTAAAGCTGAATCAGATGAAATTTTTATTAGCGGAGCAACAGTTGATAATATTGACATCATTGATGGAATTACAGCAACTAAGCTAAAAGCGCAAGGAGCAGTTGTATCAAAATCAACTACACCAAATGTAGGTGTACAGAGTACTACAGTTACAAGCGGAGCACAAGATATTACTAATGGAATTAGTGGAAGTGCTTCAGGCAGTTCTAATAACGGAGGTATTAGCTTCTAATGGCTAACGAAGATCAAAACGAATTTCCATTACCCGCTGAAGGTAAAAATAAAAGAACAAGTTCTTATCATCTTCCAAAATATTTTAGATCTGATAAGAACCAAAAGTTTTTACAGTCGACGTTGGACCAATTAATCCAACCAGGTGTAGCACAAAAAATTAATGGATATGTTGGAAGAAAAACTGCCAAAGCATATAAAAACAGCGATAACTACGTTGATGAAATTTCTGCAGAACGATCACATTATCAACTAGAGCCTGTTGCTATTGTTAAAGACGATTTAGATAATGTTGAATTTTACGCTGAGTACAGAGACTATATAAATCAGATTGCTAACTTTGGCGGAAAAAATAATAACCATAGTCGAAATAATAAACAAGAATTTTATGCGTGGAACCCCCATATTGACTGGGATAAATTTGCAAACTTCCGTGAATATTACTGGTTACCAAATGGCCCGCAAACTGTAGTTGTTCCAGGCGACGAAAAAGAAATTACTAGTACATATAAAGTTGATATACAAGAAGCATTAGGAGATTATAGTTATATCTTTACTCCAGACGGTTTAACCAATAACCCAGTGTTAAAATTATACAGAGGTGTAAAATATGTATTTGAAGTTAATACCCCTGGATTGCCTCTTACATTTAAAACTGCTAGAACACTAGATGAAGAATTTTTAATTACAAACAATATTAGTGCTCAGTCAGTAGAACAGGGAATTATTGAATTAACACTAGGTCCTGATACACCTTCAGAAATATTCTATGTAGCAGAAAATGATATTAATGTTGGCGGCATTATTAAAGTTGCTAATCAATCAGAAGCAACAGAGATTGATGTTGAAGCTGAAATTATTGGTAAAAAATATTATCAAACAAAAGATGGTTGGAGTTTAACTAACGGTTTAAAAGTTCGTTTTGTTGGTGATGTAACACCTGCAATATATCAAAATTCAGAATGGTATGTTGAAGGCGTCGGCGAAGAAATCAAATTAGTTTCTGATATCGATGTTGAAGTTTCGTTCCCAGTTGGTATTGATTTAGTAGTACCTTTTGATAACGAAGAAGGGTTTGACAGATTACCGTTTGGGGTAGCAACTGGTTATCCTAAAGATAAAGATTATATTACAATTAATCGTGCAAGTCCTGATGGAAACTTTTGGTCACGTTATAATCGCTGGTTCCATAAAGAAGTTATTGAATTATCAGCAAGCATTCTTGGATCAGACGATCAAATTGATCAGTCTCAAAGAGCTAACAGACCTATCATCGAATTTGAATCAGGATTAAAACTTTATAACTTTGGTACAAAGTCAAAACAAGTAATTGATCTAATTGATGATTTTACTACAGATGCTTTTAGTACAATTGAAGGTAGTTTAGGTTATAATATTGATAGCGTACAATTATCTGAAGGAATGCGTATTATTTTCCTTGCAGACACCGATCCGTTAGTTCAAGGTAAAATCTTTGAAGTTAAATTTATACAATTTAGAGGATCAGGTGTACAAGGACAAATTACATTGGTTCCTACAGAAGATTCAGAACCTTCACCTAATGAGAACGTTCTTGTAACCAAAGGAGAAGACTATTCAGGCTCTCTTTGGTATTACGATGGTACTAACTGGAATAGAGCACAAGAAAAAGTAGGTACTAACCAACCACCGTTGTTTGATTTATTTGATACTAACGGTTATAGTTTTTCAGATCTTGTTCAGTATCCTGCAAATAACTTTAGAGGAACTAAAATCTTTAGTTACAAAGAAGGTACAGGAACTAACGATAGTGTTCTAGGATTTCCGTTATCTTATAGAAGTATTGATAACGTAGGTGATATTTTATTTGAATTTAACTATAACAATGACTCATACGAATATCAAATAAATGATATTACATATGCTTTAAAATCTAAAGCAGGTTATCTTCGTAAGTTTAATGAAAGAAATCAATACAAAACAGTTGGAAGATATGAAAAATCAAACGTACTTTCAAAACAAGATGTTATATTGCGTTATGTTAATGACGGAACAAGAATAAACTATCCTATTAATTGTTATGACAAATCTGCTTTAATCTCAGATCTAACAGTAAAAGTTTTTGTTAACGATCGTATTCAAACTGAAGGCGTTGACTATGAGTTAGACGACACAGCTGATAAAATTAAAGTTGTTAAATTTTTAACAACACTCGAAAGCAATGCAAATATTGTTATATTTTCGAATACTGCTACTCCAAAAAATTCAAATGGATACTATGAAATTCCACACAATTTAGAACGCAATCCTTTGAATGAAAACGTTGCAGAATTTACATTAGGCGAAGTAACAGAACATGTATCAACTATTGCAGAAAATATTCCTGGCTATATAGGAACATTTCCAGGATCTAGTAATCTTAGAGATATCTCAAATCAAAGTGCGTTTGGAAGAAAGTTTATAAAAAATAGTGCGCCGTTAAACTTATCAATGTTTAGTTTATTAGACAGAGAAAGTAATATTATTAATGCAATGCGTTTTGCTAGAAAAGAATACGGTAAATTTAAACGTTTGTTCTTAGAAACTGCAGAAACTTTAGGATTTGAAGGACCAACAAAACAACACGTTGATGTTATTATAAGAGAAATTGCTAAAGACAAGACTAATACTATGCCGTTTTATTTTAGTGATATGATAGCACATGGGCCTAGTATTACAACAAGAATTACAGTAGAAGATCCAGATGCACAATTTTTTGCATTAACTACTCCTTTTAATTTAAAATCATTAAACACTAGATCAGTAACAGTTTATATTAACGGTGATCAATTGTTACATAACAAAGATTATGTTTTTAACGACGACGGTTACTTAGAAATTACTGCCAAAAAAGAATTTAATGATATAATAGAAATTAACGAGTATGAAACTACAAACGGGTCATATATTCCACCAACTCCAACTAAGTTAGGTTTATATCCTTTATATGAGCCAGTGCTATATTATGATAATTCGTATCCTAATTCTCCACTTATGCTTCAAGGTCATGACGGAAGTATTATTAGAGCATACGGAGATTTTAGAGACAATTTAATTTTAGATTTAGAACGTAGAATATTTAATAATATAAAAGTAAAATACGATCCTAATGTATTAGATATAAACAACTATGTAAGCGGTAATTATAGAGATACAGGTTTTTCAAGAGAAGAAATTTATTCTCCAATGATTACAGACTTTGTTCAATGGCTAACACTAGTTGACGAAGATTATACAGAACACAAATATTTTAATAGACTAGACTCTTTTAGTTTTAACTATAAAGGCATGAGAGGTCCAAATGGACAAAAACTACCTGGTTGGTGGAGAGGTGCTTACATTAATATGTATGATACCGATCGTCCGCATACACATCCTTGGGAAATGCTTGGATTTACAATTAAACCAACTTGGTGGGATGAACAATATGGTCCTGCACCTTACACAAGTGAAAATAGACTATTATGGGAAGATATCGAAAAAGGCATAATCAGAGAGCCAAACAAGCCTTTTATTATTAATAAAAAGTATGCCCGCCCTGGAATATATCAATACTTACCAGTTGATATAGAAGGTAATTTACTAAGTCCTTCAAATGCTAATTTACCTGTAAGTTATGATAGTACAGGGATTAACCAACCTTTTAGTTTTGGCGACAACGCTCCAGTAGAAAGTGCCTGGAGAAGAAGTTCAGATTATCCTTTTGCAATATTAACAAGTTGGTTAACTAATAATCCTTCACAGATACTTTCTGCAGGGTTTGATAGGTCTCGACAAGTTAGAAATAAATTAGGTCAGTTAATATATACCGAAACTGGCGATCATATAACAACTAGCGATATTGTTTTTCCAAACACTGCTCAAGATCCTAACGAGATACTTACTAGTGGGTTGGTAAATTATATTGCAAATTACATGGCTAGTAATGTTACTGCATCATTTAAAAACTACGGTAGACGATTAAATTCTCTAAAAAATTATCTTGGATTTAAATTAGGTGGATTTACTGACAAGTCTAAATTTAAACTCATACTCGATAGCAGAACTCCTTTAAACAAAGGAAATGTGTTTATTCCTGAAGAAAATTACAATATTATTTTAAACACTAGTAGTGCATTAAAACTTGTAAACTATAGTGGAGTAATTGTACAAAAGGAAACTTTTGGATTTGTTATTAGAGGTTATAATTCAGAAACTCCGGTATTTAAATATCATAGGGCACTGCCTACATCAAAAGATGTATTTGTAAATGTAGGTGGCATTAGCGAACCATTTACAGAATGGGAGCCTTTACAAACTTATATTGAAGGTAAAAATGTTGAGTTCCAAGGAACTTTCTTTAAAGTACTTCAAACACACACATCATCAGCAACGTTTGATCCTAGCAAATATGTTAAAATACCAAAACTACCAACAACAGGAGGTAGCGAGGCTTTCTTTAGAGAAAACTTTGATACACACAATGTAGAACTTCTTCCTTATGGATCAGTATTAAACACAATACAAGAAGTTGTAGACTTTTTATTAGGTTATCAAAGTTTCCTAAAATCAGAAGGTTTTAGATTTGAGTACTTTGACGGTGAAGCTGAAGTTATCTCAGACTGGAAAAACAGTTGTAGAGAATTTATGTTTTGGTCAACACAGAATTGGGCAGCAGGTGCAATTATTGCATTGAGTCCAGTTGCTGATGAAATAAATTTTGAAACAGAATATAGTGTTGTTGATAATATATTTGATAACTTTTATGGATATAGTTTATTAAAATCAGATGGTACAAAACTAACTGACGAGTTTACAAGAATTAATAGAACAGATCCTAATAAGATGAGAATTCAGCCTAGAAACTCAGCAGACGGAGTGTATGCTATTAAATTGCCTGTTGTACAAAAAGAACATGTAGTTCTTATAGACAACACCAGTGTTTTTGGTGATGTTATCTATCAGCCTAGCACAGGTTACAGACAAGAAAGAATAAAAGTATTAGGATATAAAACAACTGACTGGGATGGTAGTTTAAATATTCCAGGATTTATATACAACGAAGCTAAAATTAAAGAATGGCAGCAATGGACAGATTATGACATTGGCGAACTTATAAAATATAAAGAATTTTATTATACTTCTAAAGTAAAAGTTTTAGGTGACGAAACATTTAAAAGCGATGAATGGACTAGACTTTCTGAAAAACCAGTATCTTCTATGACGTCTAACTTTGAATATAAGGTTAATCAGTTTGCAGATTTTTATAGCTTAGATACAGACAACTTTGATGTTACTCAACAGCAACTTGCTCAACATCTAATCGGATATCAAAAAAGACAATATTTAGAAAATATTATAAATGACGAAGTAAGCCAATATAAGTTTTATCAAGGAATGATCCAGGATAAAGGAACACGTAATAGTCTTGACAAACTATTTGATGTACTCAGCAGTGCTGACAAAGAAAGTCTTGAGTTCTACGAAGAATGGGCAGTTAAACAAGCACAGTACGGAGCAGCCGAAGGTTTTAACGAAGTAGAACTAGCTCTAGACGAAGTAAAATATAGAGCTGAACCTCAGCCTATAGCACTAACAAATCAAGAGTCTACAGAAGCAGATTTAGTTTATAGAATTAAAGATTTTGAAGTGTTTAGAAAGCCAAAAGGATATACTAATGACTTTTTGCCAAGAACTGATATATTGCCACAATTTACAAGAACAGCAGGATTTGTACATTTAGATGATATCGCTCTTGCATTAGGTTCTTATTATGAATTACTTGATCAAAATTTTAATGATATTAAAAATAAAAGCTATGTATGGATAAGCACTGAAGACCAATCTTGGAATGTATATCAACATAATGTAATTGATCGAAAAGTATTATCAGTTGAAGGTAATGCTAATGCAGTTAGTATTGGCGCAGATGATAAAAATCAATTTATTGTAACATTAGATAACGCACCAGGAGACGAAATTAAAGTAGGCGATGTTATTGGGTTATATGATTTAATAGTAACTGATAGAGAAACAGCTGATAGTACATATCCTATTTCGATACAATCTACTGAACCTGTTGAAGGGTTTTTTAAAGTGTTGGATGTTACATTAAACAAAATAGTAATTGAAACTAATGACGTTATTGAAGATATTAATGCGTGTAATGGTATAGTAACTAAATTCCAACCAGTTCGAGTATTTGATTATAAAGAAGCAAACAAATTAGCACAACGAGGCATTGAGAAAGATACACTTATATGGATTGATCAAGATGATACAAATAAATGGAGAGTATTAAAAAATTCACAATCATTTAATTTGCTACAAAAAATACCTGCAGAAGATACCGGTGTTAACAACAATTTTGGACAATCTCTTGCAGTAGATGGAAGAAATGTTACTATGGCACTGGCGTCACCAACTGCTGACGGTAACGGCAAAATCTTTATGTATACTAGAGGTGGCAATAATCAAAACTTCCAATTTACACAAATTATTGAACCACCTGAAAATTTATCAGATGGCGGAATTTCATTTGGCGAAGGTGTAGCAGTTAGTTCAGACGGAAAATTTATAATTGCAGGTTCGCCAGACGCAAGTAATGTAAAAAGTAAATTTAAAGGAAATTATGATCCTAGAGCTGATTATGAAAATGCAGAAATTATTCGTTTTAGCGACAGCTTATGGGAAGCAGTAGTTGATATCGATGGTGCTAGAGATAGTCAACCTTTTGGTAGCTTTGGATCTATTATTGAAGTACTTCAAGGCAACAATATTACACAAGCAGAAATAACTTTTAATAATTTATTAACAGGTAATTATCCATTTACAGATGCACAAGACGAAACTGATCATATTCTTGTAAGAGCACCTGCCGATGCTTATATTGCAACAGGCCCAGGTGACACTGTTTTCTTAGATTGGTATCTAACAACAAGTGCAAACCAAGAAGCACCTACTACTCCAAGACAACCGTTTAATGGTGAATATGATAATATTGATGAAGAATATTTAGAAAGCGGCCTAACTATTGTTGAAAAAGTTGATGCTGTTCTTTACGTCAATAGTGTAAGCACAATCCCAGGAAATGAATTACAAGTTGACACTATTGGCGCTAGTGGTTATGTAGCGTATTCTTATACTGACGAAGGTAGAACTACAATATATGTTAAAGGTTCTGTTGGTAAATGGCCAGTATCAGGATCGTTGTTCTTAGAAACAGGTGAGTTTGTTGGCGAATTCCAAAGAGTTGCTCCTGTTGAAGAAGAAGTAGATACTAGCGACGACCTTGGTGGATACTGGTGGTTTAATACTAATGGCACTTATTTGCCTACAACAAATAACGATGACGAAGGTCGTGCGTTAGCAGTATACAATGTAATTCCGAATGGTAAAGCAGATCCAGGTGCAGCTGGCGGTAATGTAATTGATTATGCTAATAATGATATCTTTAGTGGTGCTAATAGTGATCACTCTTATATTAGAACACTATCGTATCAAGGTTCGCCAGGCGCTAACGGAGAACTAGATCCTATACTAAGTGATTTATTTGTTATGAGAGCTCCTAAGAGCTTGACTGATAATTTAGAAATTGGCGATACTATTGGTGTTGAAGTTTATAGATTACCAAGTTTTATAGATGGTTCGTTTGTAGATATTACAGAAATAGGGTTATCATATATTAACGTAAACAAAAAACACAATCTTGTCGGACTTTGGGACGGGTACATTGATTTTGAATTAGAAGAAACAGACGATTTTGGTAGACCATTTGAACCAAGAGTTGGACAATTTGTTCGAGATCGTGTAACTGGTGCAACTGCAAAAGTAGAATTTTATCAAAGGAATGGTATTAATGCAACTATTTTTGTAAGCAGCAAAGTAGGCAATTGGTCTTTAGGCACTAATCACGGTGCAAGTGCTGATATTGAATTCTTAGGAGATCCAAATGATCCGAGTCCAATATTTTCTGTAACAAGAACACTAGGTGACATTAAAGAAACATCTCTAGGACAAGACGATATTGGCATTGGTAAGCTATGTGTATTCCAACTTCCTGGTGTAATAGAACCTGTACCAAATACAGATACAATTAAAGATGCAGAATATATAATTTATAAAGACTTTGAAATATTAGGTCTTCCTACTAATCCTAATATTCCAGATCAAACAAACTTTGACTGGCGAGAAGTTTTTAGAATTCCTGCCGCAGGTGATGGTGTATCAAATGGATTTACAAATTCTGGAATGTATACAGTTTATGCAAGAGAAAATATCTCTACATTTACAAGTGTAGGAACATTTATTGTACCTGATCTTATAGATGGCCTTGGCATTGGTAACAAAATAAAAATAGCAAAACGTGGGGATTTGTATAAAGCATTTATTGGATGCAGAGGAAATGGAACTTCTTCAAATCCTGGTAGAATATATTTTGTTAACAATGGTACAGATGAAGAAGGTGTTAATTATAATTGGGAACTTGCTAAAGATAAAAGGTTTAAAGGAGAATTTTCACCTGAAAGAAATTATTATGTAGGTGATATTGTTTTCTTAGATGGAGAATTTTATACTGCTAAAACAAATATTCAAGGCAATACTGATAATCCCGATGATCCTTCAGCACAGTTTAACATACTTGATTGGGAAGTGTCAACAAATGATAATATCCGCAGCGTAGATTTCTTAGGATATGTGCCTAATGATACACAATATGTTGCAGGTAACGATAGTTCATTACAAATTTCAATGGATAATTTAGTTGAATTTGGACAAGCATTTGATGTAACAGATAATGGAGAAGTATTAGTAGTAGTTGCAAGATACGACGGAGAGCCAAACAGAGTAATTGTTTATAGAAATCAAAATGACAACTATCAAAAGTCGCAAGAAATTCTTGCTGATGACATAAACAGCGAATTTGGAGCAACAGTTAGTATTAGCCAAGATGGAAAACTAATTGCCGTCGGCGCACCTAATGGAGATACTACTGTAGAAGAATCTGGTAAGATTTACATTTACAAACAAGTTAATGGACAGTTTGAACTTTCGCAAACATTACTAAGCACTGCTCCTGTAAGAGGAGAAGAGTTTGGTGCAGAATTAGATTTTGATGGAAATACACTATTTGCTAGTGCCTTTAATGCAAACAGCGATGATATTACATTATTTGATGGTTACAGAGATAGATTATTCCCTGGCAGTAACGAACCAGGCAAGAAGTATATTCTAGATACTGATAGTGAAATCGTTGAACAAACAACATTTGATAATAAATTTACAACATTTAAAAATGAAATTGCAAACAACGGAGTTGTATATGTTTATGAAAGAATAAATGAAACATTAGTATTTGGCCAAACATTAGATTTTAATAATAGTGGCGCAAGATTCTTTGGAAGAAACATTACTGCTAAAGGTAATCATATCTATATGTCATTGCCTAAGTATGTTAATAGCGACGGTAAAGAAGGATTAGTACTTGATTATAGAAGAGATCCTACTAAACCAGTATGGTCAACACATAGACAACCAGAGCTTCCTGTAGATTTGTCTAAAATTAAACGTATAATGCTTTATAATAAAGAAAAAAATGTTATTATACAAAATCTAGATTATATTGATGTTATGCAAGGTAAAATTGCTGGTCCTGCAGATCAAGAAATTCGCTATAAAACAATGTTTGATCCTGCAATCTATAATAGAGGAAATAGTACTACTGCAAGAATTAACGAACTTGGAAATTGGGGAGAACAACAAGTAGGCCAAGTTTGGTGGGATTTAAACTCTGCTAAGTTTTTTGACATTAGACAGGGTAATATAATTTATAAAACAAATAATAATAACAGAGTTGTACCTGGCGGCTCGATTGATGTTTATGAATGGGTAGAAAGCAAAGTATTGCCTAGTGTTTGGGATACGTTATCTAGTCAACCTGAAGGCGAAATAAATGGAATTACAGGAACTACTTTACATGGAGATGCTGCATATGTTGAAAAGCGAGTTTATGACGAAGTAGCACAAAAATTTAATAAACTATTTTACTTCTGGGTCAAAGATAAAACTAACATACCTAGCGTTGAAGGCAGATCAATGAGTGTGCAAACTGTTGCATCTTTAATTGCAGATCCAAAAGGTGCTGGTTATAGTTTTGCATCGTTCTTTGGCAATGGCGAGTTTGCACTTCATAATTGTAAAGAACTAATGAACGATACTGACGTTGTTCTAAATATTCAATATTGGACATTTAGTGAGCCTGATAGCAATATTCATAATCAGTATCAGATACTAACTGAAGGATTAGGTACAAGCTCACCGTATATAGAAATTGAAAACAAATGGATCGATAGTTTAGTAGGTTATGATCGCCAATCAAGACCTGTTCCTGATCCTAACTTATCACCAAGAGAACGTTTTGGTATATTAAATAAACCTAGACAAGGGTGGTTTATTAACAGAACAGAAGCACTAAAACAACTAGTAGAAAGAGTTAATTCTGTCCTAATAGAAAATTTAATCGAAGAAGAAAAGAATATAACCAAACTGTTAGATGTTGATCCACAGCCTAGTGCAACTACAGGACTTTTTGATGTTACTGTTGATACAGAAATTGATTTAGATTTCATTGGTGTTGCTAGAGCAGAAACAGCAGTTATCACCCCAGTTGTTGAAAACGGTAAAATTATTAGAGTAGAAATTACTAATGCCGGTAGAGGTTATAAAGTTCCGCCAACGTATACTATTGAAGGATCAGGTTCGGGTGCTGAAATTGAATTTACTATTAATGCCCAAGGCGGCATTGACACAGCAACCGTTGTAGAATATGGAAACAACTATGGTGATGATACTTCAATAATTGTTAGACCGTTTGCTGCACTAGTTATTGCTGATAGTCAAATCAGAGGTAGATGGTCGTTGTATAATAGAAACGACTCAACTGGTGGCTGGATAAGAGTAAACAGCCAAGCCTATGATGTAACTCGTTATTGGAAATATGTAGATTGGTATGCGGAAGGCTACAATAGATTTACTGAAATTGATCGAGTCATTGAACAAAGTTATGAGCTAGAAAGTCTTGAAGATCAATTTGGTGACATTGTTAAAATTTTAAATGTTGGCGGTGAAGGTTGGCTCCTTTTAGAAAAAATTAATGATGAAGATACTACTGATTATACAGTTAATTACAAAACAATTGGTAGACAAAATGGAACATTACAGTTTACAGAAAATCTGTTTAATCTAGAAGACAGCAGAGTAGGATTTGATACTCAAACATTTGATACACAGTTCTTTGATAGTCAACCAGTTGAAGAAATTAGAATCATCATGCAAGCATTAAAAGAAGATATTCTTGTAAATGATTTAGCAGATGAATATAATAAATTATTCTTTGCAAGTTTACGTTATGTATTTTCAGAACAAGGTTATGTTGACTGGGCGTTTAAAACAAGTTTTGTTAAAGCAAAACATAATGTTGGTAGCCTAGAGCAAAAGGTTACATTTAAAAATGATAGCCTTGAAAGTTATGAAGATTATATTCAAGAAGTTAAACCATATAAATCTTCTATTAGAGAATACTTGTCAACTTACGATAACTTAGAAAATAGTTCTAGTATTGTAACAGATTTTGATAGTCCGCCAAAATACGATAATATTACACAGACTATTGAAACAAACAATGTAAGATTGTTAAACAACATACTTACAGGTCAAGGCGAAAGATTTGTTAACTATCCAGAAAGATTCTGGTTAGAAAATTCTTCATATAAAATTATTGATATACAAATTAGTGATCCAGGCGAAGGATACGAGTTTGCTCCGATAATCAATATTGAAGGAGAAGCAACAGCAGAAGTTAGCTTAGGCCCAGGCGGTAAAATTTCAAGTGTAAAAGTTATTAATCAAGGTGGAAATTATTACACAAGTCCTGAAATTACAATTAATGGTACACTAAGAGAAGGCGGCAGAGACGCAAGGCTTACTGCGGTACTAGGAGATAGTAAAGTAAGAAACATGCATACTATTATCAAGTTTGATAGAGTATCAGGAAACTTCTTTATTACACAACTAGACGAATCAGAAACATTTGCTGCTACCGGTTCGCAAACAGAATTTACATTGAAATGGCCAATGGACATGAGAACTAACACTGTCGAAGTATTAGTTAATGGCGAACTAGTTTTGAATAGTGAATATGATTACGAAAATACTTATGATCCAGAAACATTATTATACTATGGTAAAATTAGTTTTATAGATCCTCCAGCAAATAATTTACAAGTACAAGTAAATTATAAAAAATCTATCAACTTGTTACAAGCCCAGGATAGAATTAACTTGTTCTACAATCCAACTAGCGGACAAATAGGTAAAGACGTTTCGCAGTTAA
>Ga0255774_10000997_pt1 | contig 23951 bp, 7 predicted proteins | sample 101ome_17_FD_179972 | JGI IMG/M metagenome (GOLD analysis project Ga0255774, IMG submission 179972) | Coastal salt marsh microbial communities from the Groves Creek Marsh, Skidaway Island, Georgia - 101407AT metaG (version 2) | ecosystem: Environmental > Aquatic > Marine > Intertidal zone > Salt... | reverse complement strand
CGCATTTTGGCATCTCCTTCTCGTCGCGGTTTAGCGAGCCAATCGCACGCTGCGTGCTTGTTATCGCCTTCATCATCTGACGATGGCGAAGACGACGACGTTCCAAACTTCATCGCCTTCTCGCCCGCCCTCCTCAAATCCATAATCCCGTCTTGCGCGCTACTCAAGAAATCTAAGTAACTCACCGGATCGCTATAATTCGACGTCATAATATTCAAAGACGCGCCGGATTTATCGTACAACCCGACGACCCCGCACGCGTACTTCCTCGCCTCTTGCTTCTTCATCTTCCCGAACACCTCCCCGATCGCTTGCGCCGTCCTCCCCGGCATGTTCACTTCCAACACTTTATACGCCGAATCCAACGCTCTCCCAACTTTACGAAACGTCGGGTACCACTCGTCGATTCTATCTTGGCACTGATTCGACCTCTCTTCCGGTAAAACCGAAACGAACAGCGCGTGTTTGCCCGACATCATCCGCGTTTCGAACTGCGACAGTTGCAGCTGCTCCGCGTTTGGTCCGAGGGAGACTAAATCCGGACCGACGCGTTCGCCCGCTAATTGCGCAAAGTTGTTGTTGTTATTGTTGTTACTATTACTTTTCCCACGCGACGAGGGTTGTCGTCTCTCGCCGCCGCCGCGCGCGTCCGCTTCTTCGTCCCCTGGGGTGTATTCCAATTCTTCCTCGTACGCGAAGCACTCGACGAACGCGCTCTTCTTCGTCGTCGTCTTGTCGTCCAAAAGAAGAAGCGCGAAGAAAATCGACGCGAAGAGGAGAAGTTTCAGGAGGAAAATCGCAGAGGGAGAAGAAGACGGCATCGCGATTTTTTTTTATCGGTCGGTCGGTCGGTGGTGGTGGTGGTGGTGGTGCGCTCTCTGTGCGGAGTTTTTCTTCTTCTTCTTCTTCTTCTTCTCTGTCTTTTGCGCGCTTCGCGTTATTTAGTGTGAGGAGTTTACGCGCGCGCGATTGATTGGAAAAATAAAAATTTCGTATCGGGAAATTGGTGTTGAAAGGACACAAAAAAAAGCGCGCGCGGCTGCGCTCTTTTGTTTGCGAAAGAAAGAAAGAAACGACCCGTCTTTCGTCATGGGCAAAACGCTCGCCGCGACCGGTCGCGTCCTCCTCTCTTCCCTTTTCCTCTTTGCCGGTTTGAACAAGTACCACGCGTTGGTGGCGTCGTCGACGCTTTCGGATTTCCACCTCCTCGAGCACTCGCTGGCGCCGCGATTCGCGGAAACGAGAGCGGCTCTGAGCGCGAGTTTAGCGTCGATGTTCCCGTCTCGGTTTTCTTTGGACGAGCAGAAAATTATGGACCAGTTGTTGCTGATCGACGACGCGTCCGTCGCGATGTTCGGGACGGTGGTTGAGTTGCTCGGGGCGGTGCTTTTGATGTTCAACTTCACGTTGGGGAGTAAACTGTTGATGCTCTTCATCGCGTGCGTGACGCCAGTCATGCATCCGTTTTGGCGACGAGAGGAGTTGAGCGCGGCGAGAGAGATCGAGGCGATCATGTTTTGGAAGAACGTGGCGATTTTTGGAGCGCTGATGATGCACGTTGGGATGAGCAAGGAAGAGGCGAAGAACAAAGAGAAGGAGGAGTGAACCTGCAGAGTATAATAGCGTATTTTTGGAGCGATATAGGGGAAGAGAGGAGGCGAGTAGATAGAGAAAGTGAAGGAGAAAGAGAGTGCTTTAGAGAGAGAGACAAAAATAATGTAGTGATTAAACGCGCGATTGATACGTCGTGTACTTATATGTGTATAGATATATAGATATATACTTCTTGTGTTGTTGTTGTTATTGTTGTTGCTATTCTTTAATTTTTTTATTCTCCTGGCACGAAACGAAAGAAAGAGTAAAATTTTTAACTACTAGTCTTTTACTTCTTCGATCGACCGCTCTTCTTCTTCGGCTTTTCCTCCTCTTCTTCTTCCTCTTCTTCTTCTTCGTCGTCTTCTTGGACCTCGTCGGTTTTCTTAGCCTTGCCAACCTTCTTCTTTGCGGCGGCAGTTTCCTTCGCGCTCTTAACAAACGGAGACAAGATGAGATACAAAACCGAGAGCAATGAAGTCGCCAAGAACGCGTACAAAGCCGCGACGTTTTCCGCCATGAAGTCAACCGGTTTGGTTAAAACTTCGCCGGCTTTACCCGGAATCTTTTCGACGGCTTTGTACATCAGACCAGTCACTTTTCCCGGGAAACCTTCGGCGTTGGCCGCCTTCTTCGCCTCGGCTTTTTCCGCCTTCTCCGCGGCAATCTCAGCCTCTTTCGCCGCTTTCTCCTCGGCTTCTTTCAACGCTTTTTCTTTCGCTTCTTTCTTCGCCTCAAAATCGAACGTTTCGGCGGCTTTATCCACCGTCTCGAAGTCTTTACTGATCAAAATGTTGTCCAAAGTTAAACCGTCGCTCATGGTCCAAATTTCCAACGCCACGGCGGAAATCTTGCCAACGTTCTCAAACGGCGTCGGATCTTCGTAGTATTTCGGGTTTTCGATTTGCTTTGGCGCCCATTCGCCTTTGTACAAAACGTTGTCAATCATCGGCGCCGACCACGGGCCTTTGTAGTCCGGGTTCTCTTTCATCGGCTGCTCCCATTCGCCGCAACCCGGCGCTTCCTCGCACCTCGGGTTCGGAACCAACGGCGCTTCCCACTCGCCATCTTCTTCCTCGTCCCAATCTTCCGGCTCTTCAGCGTCTGGATCTTCAATTTCTTCCGGCTCGTCGTCTAACCAACCTTCCGGTTTCGTCGCTTCTTCGTCCAAAATCTCCATCGGCGCGTCTTCGTCCCAGTCGTCCGGTTTCTTCGCGTTCGGGTCCGGGATCTGCTTTTCGTCCACCCAGTCTTCCGGTTTGGAATCTTCCGGATCGTCAATCATCTTCGGCGGGTTGAACGGCGGTTCAAAGTCTTCAAAAATGGACCCTTCCTTTTCAACCTTACCGTCGATTTTCACCTCGTACGTGTGCTCCTTCGTGTTCACCAAGAGCGTGTACATGTGCGGCGCCTTGTCCGATGGCATCTTCGGCGGATTCTTCAAGTGCTTTTCCTCCACTTCTCCGTCCTTCGGACTCTTGTGTTTAAAAATCACGTGCACTTTGTTGTTCGACCCGCACTTATCCGGACCAAACATCAAAACGTACGGCGACGACCCGTCCATCTCCTTACCGGTGTTGGCATCTTCCGTCAAGTACTTCAAATACGCGCCGCCGCAGTCCAAACCTTCCGTTTGCGCCGCTTCAAACTGAACCGCGAATCCGTCTTTCGGGTCGAACGGTGTCTCGAGTTGCTTCGTGTACCCGTAGTGTCGAGCTTTTTCCGGAACTTTCATGGCTTTCTCGCCGTTCTCGTTCGAGAGTTCAACCACGCCTGCAGAAGGGAAAAAAAAAAGCAGAAAACAGAGAAAAACAGATGTGTGAGTGAACGGTAAGAGAGAGAGAGAGAGAGAGAGAAACTGCGCGATAAACGAAAACTGCCGCGCAAAGAGACCCCCCCCCAAAAAAAAAAACGCGCGTTCTCGTCTCCTTCTCATTTTCGCGTCTTCGGGCGAGCTTTCTGGAGAGAGGAAGAGACTCTCCCGTGCTTTGGCGGCTTTGATTTTTTTTTCCCCGCGAGATCGCGCTTTTTTTCTATTTTTCCCGATCGGAAATTCGCGCAACTCTCTTCCTTCCCGTTCGAGAGCTGCTGCTGCTGCTGCCGCTGCTCTGCCGAGAGAGAGAGAGAGAGAGAAACGAACCCCCCCACCCGATCGTACTCGCGAAAGACGAGAGAAGAAATTAAACGAACGAACGAACAAACGCACCCGTGTATTGCTCGACTTCGGATTTCACCCATCCTTTCAATCCGTCGTCGAAGGTTTCCAAAAACGCCGCGCCGTCCACCTTTGTCGCGGCGGCGGTGGACGACGAAGAGGCTAACGCAACCGTCGTCGCGGCGACGCAGATGTGTTTCAGTCCCATCTCTCTTTTTTTTATAAATACTCTCTCTATATATTCTACGCGAGGGAGCGAGCTTTTGGTTTATGAAGTGACATTCGATTTGTCCAATGAAGCTTGTTTCGAAGCGCTTCTTTTCAATTTTAGGGTGTAGGGTTTACGAGCTTCGGTTGTCCAGAAAACACACTTCGAAAAGAATATCTCTATATCTGAAAACACAAGAAAAAGAAATCGGAATATTGAGGAACTCCTTCATAAGCGGCACGATGAAGGCGACGACGCTTACTACTACCACTACCGCGACGTCATCGTCGTCGTCGTCGTCGTCGTCTAGGAGAATTCGCGTGAATAATAAGAGCAACAACAACAACGGCAGAGCGGTGATTAAGTTTAAAGATGCCCCCCCTTTCGCTGACGTATCGTCGTCGTCGTCATCGTCCGGGGAAGAGGAGGAGTGGACGACGTCGCGTCGAGCGCTGTTGGCCGGGAAAGCAGGTTTGGTTCTGTGCGAAGCGACGATATTCCCGTGGCTCTCGGAATTTTACACCAGACCGAAAGGTGGTGGCATTTTAGACGGTTTCGATATCCCGAGAGCGAACGATGATATCAGGCCATTTTCGAGGGCGTTTTTCGAGAGTTTGTTACCGGCGGAATACAGCGAGTACGACGTGTTGCGCGCGAAGGAGTGTTTGAAAACCGGGGAAGGTTTGATGGGAGAAGAAAAGTGGGACCAAGCGATCGTGTCGCTGCAACAGATCGAAAAGTTAATACCGAGAGAATACAAGATGAATCAAAAAGCGAAACTTTTAATCGCGGATTGCTATAAAGCGTTGGGCGCTCCGCAGTATTTCAACGAGGAGTATTTAGAGGCGAAGGGGAGCGTATGGTGGTGGGGGCGAGGGTTGAGGTGGCCCGGGTGGTACATCATCGCGTATTTAGGGGCGAGACACGTTTTCTTTGAAAGTAAGAACGATAAGGTTGGCGAGGCGAGCATCACGGAAGGGATTTTGATTAGCGTGCTAGGCATCAGTTACCTCATGTTGCTGAACCAGTTCGGTTTGCCGGATTTGTAATTTTTACTTTGGAACGCATTGTACATCTAAAATAGTAGAATCGCTATATATAAAGAAAAATGCTACGTGCTAGTGACTATTCGTTTAAATCTCGCGGGCTATAGCGCTTTGGTTTCATTTCCATCGGTGAGACGAAGCCTGGAGCGGTCATCGTCGGCGATTTTACAAAGCTCGATTTCTTCTTCGGCGACACGTCCATGGCCTCAAACATTTTGAGAGAATCCTTAAATCCAGGCGATGCGTGGATAATCTTCTCGGATAACGAGGTATCGGAGTCGTCTGCTGCTTCTTTTTTCGATGAAGCTTTACGAGTGCTTTTTGTTTTGTTCGCTTTATCTTCAATGTCTTGGATGAACCAATCCGAAGGACGAGCGAAGCTTTCCGCGTAATCCTGTTTCGTCGGCGTGATTTCAAACTCTAACATTTCCTCTTCTTCTTCTTCTTCTTCTTCTTCTTCTTCTTCTGGAGTGCTTTCGTGGTCCTGCTGCGGATTTTGCGCTTCTTCTTTTTCTTCTTCCTCTGGCTCTTCGACGACGACGACTTCTACTAAATCTCCGTTCATCTCTTCTTTTTCTTCTTCCTCTTTTCTTTCTCTCCTCACGACTTTCGTCACATCCGCACCAATTTTTTGCACGGTCACCTCCCCACTCGCGACCGGATTCCAGGACCCAACGTTTGAAGGCGTAATCATTTTAAACGCGCTCGCTGTCGTTGTCATCGTCTCGCCCTCGCTAAATGTATTCTTCTTAATTTCTGCTATGCGCCTCGCCATATCCGCCGGGTCGGACGGGAGTTTCACGACGACGCTTTGCGTCCTCCCATCGATCTCGTCGTCCGCGAGCAGCGCAGAACTGTTCTCGCTCTTTTTCGTCGTCGCGGCGGTGCGTGTACTTTTACTTTTCGCGCCGCTGCTGCTCGGCACTTTCTCTCGAGCTCGAACCTCTTCCTCTTCTTCTTCTTCTTCTTCTTCTTTTTCTTCGTCGACGCCAACGCCAGCATCTTCACCTCTTTCAACAGAAGCGGAAGTATCCATCGTCTGTTGCATCAACGCCTTCTTATACGCCGCTCTCAGCCGCAACGCCAACGCCGGAGCAATTTTCATCGGCAACCCGCGACTCTCGCAAAAGTTCACGCACATCTCCGCGCATCGGTCGTAGTTTTTGTTCGTCAATCGTATCGATAACGGTGGGGAAGCGCGTTCGATTTCAATATCAATTTGTCCCACGATTTTGCTCGTCGCGATGTCCTCGCCGCTGCTGATTTTACCGCCACCGCTACCGCCGCTGCTTTTGCGCCCTTTTGCGCCGGCAAATGAAGAGGAGGAGGAGCGCCGAGACATTATTATCTCTCTCTCTCTCTCTCGAAACCGACGACCGAGAGTGGGGACGAAAAGGTCTCTCCTCTTGTGAAAATTTGAAAAATGTTTAGGGTGCTAGCAGCAAAAAAATATCTGGCGGTTTTTGGAAAACGGTCGACAGATGTCAATTTCTTTTGTTTGTCGCGCGCGCTCAGTTCGGGACGGTTTTTACTCACACCACACAGCGCGGGTAAAGGCAGAAGAGAACGAGAGAGAAGGAGAGAGAGAGAGAGGAAAACTTTCGTATTTTATTATTCTTCGTCTTGGAATCTTCGGAAGCAGAGAGAGAAAGAAGAGGAATCTTTAAGGGTATTGGGGAAAGGTTTTGGAATTTTGCAAAGGTGGGTTTGAAACGCGCTTCTTCTTCTTTTCGCAAAACGCGCCGACGGACACCGAACGAACGGACCAGTGCGTGTGTGTGTGTGTTTTTGTTCTTAAAGCGCCAGAAAAGAAGAAAAGAGCTCAGACCGCCTGCGCTTGAGTGAGAGTTTCGTCGGTTGACGGACACGCTTAAAAAGTACTCAGCTGGTCGACAGAACACGCCCAAAGTTCGAATTCTTCTTTTTGTTTGTCTTTTGCAAAATTGAAAGGAAGCGCAACTGTTAACGCACGCTCACGATGGATGCCACTTTGGCCACTGATTTGAAAGAAGGGGAGAAGAAATTGCTAGGAGCGAAGGCTGGAGAGAACGTGTCGGAGATAAGGGATGCGCGAGAGGACGGCGTTCCTCCCGAGGCGGTGGTTTCGCTCTTTCTCTCGAGGTTCTTTTCGCGACGCGCGAAGACTGAGGATGGATCCTACGAGTGGAAAGGAGGGAAGAACCCAGATTGCGAAGATGAGGAAGATACGGTGTATGCAACGTGTAAAACTGTGTATAAGGGAGCGATTCTTTTGCGCAGATTGAAACCGTTTGCCCAGTTTTTCTTGATTTTGACGACGTGCGTAGTCGCAGCAGCGATTAGCATGATTCCCGTGTTTGCAAACCTGGCCCTCAAGATTGTTTACGTCGCACCTTCTGCAAAAGGAGTGAACTTGGAACAATATTCGATGTGGCTTTTAATGTACGGCGTTTGTCTCGTGGTTTTTAGTCTCGGGATGCAACGATGTTTCCTATCGTGCAGGGCAATACTTGAACGAGACATATCGAGGCATGCTATACGATATAAATTATTAAACCCTAGCGCACTATCAAAGGAACGTCTTGAAATGTTGCTATCGACTGATATGGTAGCATTTAAGAAGTTTTTCGGATTTTCTCACGCTCTCGGGAAAAATTGCGTCGTCTTTTTCGCGACGTCCTTGGCGGCTATCATCGAAGTCCCGGAGTTTGGTTTCATTCTCATCGCCTATGCGTCGCTGTATTTTCTTATCGGAATAGTACAAGGTATGTTCGTGCACGTTATTGCAACGATCACAGGGAGTGTAAAAGTTGCATTTGGATCCTCAGATTTGTTTAAAATCGCTTCGAGCAAGGATGAGTCCGACACTCTGACGGATTCAGACTCAATGAAAAATGACGACGTGCTCAAGATGAATCTTACCGACATTTTGAACGCGGACGTTGACGGAGACGGCGTTGCTGATTTCGAACAGGGTGGTAAAGAAAGCATTGATGCCGCTGTCCTCGCTGTGAAATTTGTAGACGCAAAACTCATGGAAACACTACGTGCGGAGCGAGTTCGATCGATTTCTGACGCTATTCGCGGAGTTTTACAAACGGCGGCACCAGCGTTTATCACCTTTTGCGGAGCACATCTTTTGAAAGATTCAAACTCAAAATTGCAATCAGAAGACATTGGTTATGTGATGCTGTTTGGAGTAATTTCTTATCTTTCATTTAGAAACATTACCTCGGCACTCGTGGATATGATGATCTTTGCGGGTCCGGCTTCGCGATTCGTCAGAACGGGTCTCGAGTTGCTCGACAATTTCGACAATGAAAATAAATCTGAAGTCCACACGAAGGAATATACTCATCATTCGAGAGATGCGACTGGAAAATCTACTGTTGAAATGGACGGCAAGCGTCAGTTTACAGATCTTCGTGCTATGTCCATGATCAACACTAGGGGTAAAAAAGAAGAAACGTCCGGGAAAAATATCTACAGCTGGAAACTCACTTCAATTTTGAGCTTCTTTATCTTGGGCGTATTTGGTGTGGTTATTTACTCTGCGATCACCATCGAGGAGTCCATGGTGTGTCGAAACGTTACGGCACACTGCTCCGCGACGCTTACTTCCTCGAGCGGTGCTTTGAGCGATTCCGCACCTGATCCACTTTCAATGATACTAAAATCGACTTTCAACAGAAAGAATGGTTGCAATTTTGTGAAAAGTGAGTCAGAAATTCTGACATCGTGTGCGCGAAGCGTGCACAACCGCTTGCGGGGTATGGCTGCGTACACGGGGGGTGCGGCTGAAGTTAAGGTGACGTTTCAAAGTTGGCTGGGGCAGCAAAGATCTCTCGTCGCGGATTACTCTTTCGGAGCATCCGAAGAAAATGTTGAGAAGACAAGTCCGGTGGTTCGATCCGCGAACTTCACAGGTATGCTCAAAAGAAGATCATCTCGAAGAAAGCTGCTTCAAGAAAGTTTTGACGATCTTCCAAATTGGAGCGAAGTTGCAGAAACATGCGGTACAATTGGAGGAACCTTGTTTAGTTCATGTTTGAACGAACAGGGAGGCGTACAAGGTAGCGCAGACTGCTGCATAAACATGGCAGCACTTACTTCAGAGACGTCGTGCTTATGCTACCCAGAATTTTCGGCGCAAATTCCTTCAGTTCCGCTCCCACCCGAGTACGAAGGAAATTTAATTGATTTCGTGAGCGATCAGTGTATTTTGCACGCTGAAATCGAAATTGCTCCCGTCGTATGCACGCAAGAACAATTTGACGAGGTATCGGCTGAACAGTCATATGACAGAGTCGCGGATTGCGCAGCGCGACGTGACGAAGGGTTAGTTCCTGCGAATTGGGATTGCGAAAACGAAGAATTCGCGTGTGGTTGGGAACTTTTCAACGATGGAAGTTGCGACTGTAATTGCGGTGCCTATGACCCAGACTGCAATGTGGATGCATCCCAAAACCCATTTGAAGCTATGGGTATGGAGGCGGCGTACAATTGTCAGCCTGGTCAGTGGTGTGCGAGCACAGCTTTTGGTGCTATGTGCTGCACATACGACGCCAACAATGTTTGTCAAGTGGATACATCCGTAATACAAACAGGTACAAGTCATTATATGGCTGAATCAGGGGCTGGAAGTGGTTCGGGCTCTAGTCAGGAATCTACGTCCGCTTCTTACGACTCTTCAGGGGATAATACGAATTATTATGAGGACTTTGTAGACTATAACGGACCGACTCAAAATAACGCCGCCGATGTTCCAGAGGAGTGGCTTTGTCCAATGGATTGGTACTCAGACTCAAACTGCGATTGCGGATGCGGTGCAGTTGATCCAGACTGCCCGCTCGAAATAGCTGGTTTTGGAAGTATCTCTATCTACGCCTTTGATCAGAGCGAGGAGCACTGCCCTTCGGCTATGGCGGACTATTGTGATTTAGAAACTGGTGACTGCAAAACTATTATCGACGAATCTTCCGAAGAGTGCGCTGCGTGCAACGATCCCATATTATTTTCTGAAGCGGATGCACCCGAGGAAGTCGCCGAAGAAATCTGTCAGACCAAAGTTGATGAATTTGTGTTTATAATGAATTTCGATGTTGGAGTGTGCTCGACGACACCAGGTGAGACGGGCTATTCTGAAGATTCGAAGGAATGCTGTGAAAAAATAAGCAATGAAATATTGCCATGTTTATGCGACCTCGATCCAAACAGTTTTCCACTTCAAGATATTACGGCTTATTCAACAGAGAAGCTCACGGCTTGCGCATGGGCAGGCATAGATATCCCGGAGAGGCAGAGTTGCGGAGGAGAGTTTGATCCTTACGAAAGTGAAAGTATCGAAAGTAATGCCGATCTTATCTCTTCTCCCGAAGAAGAAGATGATGATAATGTTGAAGAGAACGGCGTTCCTATTGATGTTGTGAATACGAAATGCTTTGATTCTTTTCGAGGTTTGGAGACGACATTCCTTGCGTTGGAAGAGATTGGATTGTATGAGCGATCTCATCCCGACTATTTACTCCTTCAAACAGAATATTGTGAAGTTGTGCATGATATTCTTTTTGACGTCACGGAAGAAAGCGGCGCGACTTGCGGCTGCGAATTATCCATGGAACAAGACTCGGGTCTGATCTTAAGAGAGGATTTACCCGCGCCTGGTTTGCTGGAAATGGCAGTCGGCGACAAATGCTCCAACTCCTACCAAGGATGCATATGCGCTCAAGATTATGGTCTGCAACTTTCTTACGAAGATATCTGTCGTCCAGCGGAATGCCATTATCAAGAGGGGTCTTGTCCTACGGTTGGAACGCCAATTACACCGTTTCTGCCGCCTTCACCTCCACCGCTACCGCCGCCATCTCCGCCTCCAACGCCCCCGCCGCCGTCTCCACCACCAGCTCCACCACCAGCTCCTTCGCCACCACCTTTTCCATCGCCATCGATCCCGATGCCGGCACCACCTCCCTCGCCGCCGCCGTCACCAGGAATGTGCGACGAGACTGATATGCAATATTTTAAGCTCGAGGTTGATGAAGTTGCTGCAAACACATCTGGTGTTTACCTCTTCATAGACTCCGTTTCTTTATTTGACAGGGGTGATAATCCTATCATGCTGAATGCGAACAAAACAAAAGCATACTTTGCAGGTAAAGAGGTAGTAAACACCCCCAGTCATAGTCTTTTAGGTCCAGCAGGATGTGGATGTTACAACACACGATGCGGTTGCTTGGATACCGGTGGACTTCACGTCTCAAGAATTTCAGACAGACCAAGTCGTGATTCAATTTTTGAACGCGAGGTTGTACCAACAGACTACGCCACTGCCTCAGATTATCCTAACTCAAACGTTCGCTTAAGTTTGTACAACAAACCTACCAAGCACGTTCATAATCCGCTTTGTGGCTGCACGAATTGCCTATTGGATTGGGACAACTGCAAGCCCTATGTCGAAGGAAAAGGAGGAACTGCATTAAAAGGGTATGCGCTAGCTGAAGAATTTGGGAATGATGGTAAATTTGGTTGGCTTTCTCAGGTCCTTCCGAACTCAACTCACCCGGTCGAACTGCACTTTGAAAAACAACCCCACGAAACGCGATCGGTAGCATCTTACGATATTTTACTTGCCAATGGATGGCGGGGTTCTTATGGATCACCGGATGTCCGTTTGACCCATCCACAATCTTGGAAACTCTACGGACGCAATGAGGTAACTGAGGAGTGGATTTTATTAAGCGAGGAATCAAAAAGAAGAATCAAGCGGATCCAAGGAAAGTGGTCCACGAGTGAAAGCCAGGGTCAAGTCATCGGTGATGCTATCAATACTAGTGGCAAGGGTGTCATGGTAGGATATGGACGCTGGATGACCCGAATCGCAAACGTCACACGTATGTGCTTAGGGGCAAAAGGGTCAATGCAGAGTGCATTAGATGCACGTATAACGACTTTAACTTCAGACCCAGTTGAAAGCTGGACCTGTTTGAAGGGCCGTCCGAACGTAACACTTACACCACCTGCGAAATGGAAAGGTCCTCGGAATTCGTACGCTGCCTGTGACGGATGTGACTGTGGATACGGTGCGCATGACCCAGACTGCAACGATTTGGTGAGGAAAGGAGGTGAAAGCGTGACAAAACTATTTGGGTGTGATAATTTTGTACCCGGTGTTGAGGGCTCTTTCCAAAATTATCAGTGCATCGCAGGAGCTTGTGTGTGGCGCGGTGCGACTAAAGAAGAGATCCAGGAGTGCCCGTGTGGCAGAATGACGAATGGAATGTGTTCTTATTGTGCGCCGACGGATTCGATTGCGTGTCGGTATCCTCAGACACTCGTTGAAGGAGGTGTACTTTTAAGCGACAGATACTTGAATAACGACGTGCCATCTGGTAGGCATGACTACAGGAAAGACATTAACTTGACCTTACCACCGACCGCATCATTTTATGAATGCGAAGGAATAAAGAACTGTCAAGATAAGTTTTTTGGCGGCAAGTATGATTCCTTGATGCGCAAACTTTACCCTCGCATCAACGCTGCAAACTTATCTCAGTGTTTTTCATCGTATTGCCACCGCTGGGGAGATGGCGTATGCAACGAAGCATTAAACACGAAAGAGTGCGGCTACGACGGAGGTGATTGCTGTCCCTCAACAAATATTGCATACGATTGGTCCGCTCCAGCTTCAAAATGTCGAGATCCAAACGGAAATTACACCGGTGATGTGTTATCTCTCAAAGGAAGAATTGGTCCACATCCCTCCGACCAGCACTTCTATTGCAACAGTGAGGATGCTTTTCAAAGAAGAATAAGTCATCCGGACCAGTTAGGGTGCGCGAAGAATATTGTCCACGACTTCTTGGACATTCCCGAATTTTACAAGAAAGCTTCAGTTGGACCGTATGAAAGAAAGGAAATAATTACTGTCATCGATGCAAAATATAACGAGTGCGTAAAAGGAATAGGTAGCTGCGATCCAGGCGGACTATATGATTCTGGCTGGCCCGATGAATCAATACCCTGGTTCGAGTACGAGCATGCGAATGTCACTCTGTACGATTTCGTGTCAAAGTATGATCCGTATGCGCCAGAAAGAAAAAGCAATCCCTCCCTCTCTTCTCCTTTTACTCAGTCAGAGGAGAAGTTTATTTACGGAAAAGATTCTATCACTCTGAGTTCATCAAATTGGAGAGCATTTTCAGGTAAGTACGATTCCGAGCACCCGAACACCACTACAAGTACTTGGGGCGATGACATAATGCCAGGACCTCGCACCGAAGTCTACAATAGCCAGTTTTTCAACCCGTGGTCTTTGGAAAAGCTTGGGGTAGTTTACGACGACGGATCACTTCAGAGTGAGCATAGAGAGGGAGCTTCTCCATACCGAGATTACCACGTAAACTTGACCGAAGGCGATAATTTGCACGTTATAGTGGACAATTACTGGCCCATGAGTGCTACTCTTGAGCTTATCGCTCCGAATGATAATGGTCATCCGCCAAATCCCGATAATCTTAAGGATTCCATAATATTCACCGAGGGTTCTCTTGGTGATACACCATATAAGTCACAGGATGATCATACGTTTGATGCCTACGATTTTGACACTAATGGCTACCCGGAGTGGTACAATTCAACAGAAGTGAATGCTTGGTTTAGCGAGCATTGCTCTTGCTTCGAGTGCAAGTGTTCGTGTGGAATCTTCGGAAGCAAAGACGCTCCTCTTAATTTCATGGGAGATGATGGGCGAGGCGTTCTCAAAAGAACGCATGGCGTAATCCCGTCCCTGCGTGGACCTGATCCAGTTCACCAGCAGTTGAGTGGTTTACCTATCGAGTGTGCGCCTCCCAAAACGCTATCAATTAATTATCATGTGTATATTGAAGCACCACCAGAGGATGACGGCGTTATGCTCTCGCCACGATCGATTTTCAAAATAAGGCACGATCCTGAAATGTTCACGAGCGGGTCGGTATCTTTGGGAACGTGCGACTACGGGTTCAATTTCGCTAATGTTTCCCCTTGTTATCCATTTTCGCAGGAGGATTCTGAATTGTGCGCACCCCTATCTAACTTTATCCCCGATGTAATGCAGTGTCCATCCTTTGACGAAGGTACGGTGCGTGATAGGTTCAAGGACATGTTCGACAGCATCGTGTCCGACTTTCCAGACATCTTGTACGAGCGAAAGGCTCCAGATCTGCACGACTTTGAGCATTTCGGTAGAAACAGAAAGTTCGCATCAACTTCGATAACTACGAATAGCTGGGGATTCTTCGAAGTTGAAATCTTTGGAACAGAGGGTAGGAAATTCGAGTTCGAAATTTCTACCGATGGAGTATACGAATACAAGAACTTGAATTCAGGGCACGAGGAAATCGGTTCGGATTCTCACACGGATGATGGCGGAGTGTTTGCTTTTGGCGCTACTAAGCTTGGCCGAATCACGCACACTGGAGAGAGGCATGTGTACAGATTCAACGGCACTATTGGAGATATGATCCGCGTTAACGCTTCGCATATATTCGACCGTAATCAGAACAGATGCGGCAACGAATTTATTGAGGGCTCGCGATGCGTTGATTTACAAATTGCACTGCTAGATCCGGATGGGAATTTCGTTGCTACACAACGCATACCAGCAATTCCAAACGCCAGGAAAAAATTCACGACAGTCGGCGGGAATTCTTACACGTACACGGATACGAAAGCCCTCTTTGGCAAAAAATATGGAGGTATCCCGATCGATAGGGAGCAAGGTACCGGTATACAAGTTGGACCATGGCATCAACCGTATCCATGGAAAGATGGGATGACGGCTATGGGTCCGAAGGGTTATCCAATGCATGAACTCGAGCCAGAAGATCCCGCTTGGACGTTTTTACAGCTTGAAAAACCTGGTCTCGGAACATTACCCCGATACAAAGGGTTTTCGTACCCATTCTATGATGAATTCGTACAACAGGCTGGTAGCGCTTTTACATATGATCCGTTAAGCGAAATGGTGGGCCTTAATCAAAGCAAAACTTTCTTTTCGCTCTTGAGCTCACAAATGCTGAAGGAGAGCTACCGTTTTGATGAAACCAAAATTTTGTTGCGGAAGTCTGGGGAGTACAAGCTTGTATTGTTTGGTTCAACCGCGCGCACGGCGAAGCGTAGGCCTCAAACACCTACACAGTTCGAGCGTTATACACCGCAATCTGATGTTGGATATTATGCATTGCATCTTCGTAGAATTGACAAAGAGTATCCTGCTGATCCTCTCGTAAACGATATTTTTCCCGAGCCAAAAGGATTCGAGGAGAATGGCTGCAGCAACTTACACGTTGACACGTTTCCAAACCATGCTCGCAAGCACGTAAATTGTGAATGGTTCACGCCAAGAGGTGCAAACTTGAAAGCAGGATGGGCAGGAGAGGCCGAAGATAAAATTGTTGAGCTGAATCGCGTCGTCAAAAAAACAGGTACTTATACCATTCGGGTTCGCTTCCAAGGTAACTTGCATAAATTTGTGAAGGCGAGAGACAACAGAAGATGCCCAGATGGTGCGGGATATAATTGCTTGCACAAGAGTAAACTTCAAGACGGTCATATCAGGTTTGTAAGCGCAGGACCATTTAGATTGAGAGTAATGGAGAGCGTGAGAAAGGAAGTGCATGAGACTTTGGAAATTGTGCCTGAGCACTTGAGTGCGGCAGAAAGAGCGCTCTTACGAATTGAAGGTGATACTGTCAACATTACACGTCCATGTGGGGTATCTGATGCAATTCGTGATCCTCTCAATGGTCTAGGTGAACCGGGAGATCTGTGCCAACGAGGTACATTCACGGAAGGAGAGTTTGTTTCTTTAAGCGGCGGCGACGTTGTGTGTATTGTTGCAAATACACCAAATGCATATTCGAATAATGCCATGCTCAGCTTATCAACAACTAGCTCTGACGGTAGAGGAGATGATTTGCTCACATTCGTAGGCGGGGGGAAAGATTCTTATCTCACCAGGGCAGATGTTGATGGTGGTATAGGAATATTTGGATACATGCTACCAAAAGTACGGGACAAGAAGTACATCGTCAGACTGGAAAGCGATGCTGACCTCATAGGATCGAGCGTTCAGGTATACAGTTGCCCAGATGTATCGACTTCCATGGATTTAACAGTCGAAGATATCTGCTTTCGACCAGGAGCGTCTCAGATACAGCTTTCCGAATGGGATATTTGTCGAGCCTACCGAAAGACTCCGCTCGCAAATATCACAGACAATAAAACGAGTGTTTCCGGTATCGGACGAGTCATCTCTCTTCTTGGTGTCGATACTTCTCGCAGTGAGGCCGTAAATCACGATAAATATTATTGGGAACTAAAGATCGAAGGAGATGGATCTCCAATTCTCGGTCTTGGCACGGTCAATCTTCCTATGGAAATTGGGAAGGAACTTGGAGCGTACTGGACCGAAGCGATGAGCACAGATCGAAATCTGTGGAAATCGGGGGATATCGCAGGCTTCGCTTTTGATGCGGTTCAAAAGAAGGTGTGGGTCTCTAGAAATGGTGTGCCAATACCCGTCGATGGCACAATCAATAAAGCGGATGGACTCAGCCAATGTGACTTAGACGTCGCCGGGACAAAATGGAATAATTACGCCACAAAAACCTCAACTTGTATGGATGATCCTCTTGTTTCTGTTTACAGAGATTTCGCATGGAACAACACGAATTGGCAACTGAAAGAAACCGCAGGGGCTACAGAGTTTATTGCGTGGGGTCAATCCCCTTTCCATTTGGGTCCTGGCGTCGAAGATGCAGATTGGCTGTCCTCGGGGTTGTATCAGGGTGTGTTTGGAGTTGGCCCAGATTTTCACGAAATGCGTCAAGGTGGGATTGAATTTGATTACGGAACGCCAAACAATGGGATTGTTGAGGACTTTTCGTGTGCAGTGGAGAGTAATAGTTCGCATATCGGGTACGTTCAGTCAAAAAAATACGAGCTCATTATGACTCCAATTCGACCAACCATTTTTCTCAATGGAGATGTGATGGAGCCTCTATACCTTCCGCAATGTTGTCCGTTACATGATCGCAGAACATGTCCATTCGGCAAAGATACGGATCCGGAAACTGGTTTACCCATACCATCGTGCTGTTTTGGAAATCCACTCAGTGATGGCACGTGCAGTTTGAATGGTAATGATCACGTTACGTTTGGTCCAGGTAAATTTGCAAATGCATACAATAACGAGACAACATGGTATCCGTTTGCCGAAGTATTTGGAGAAGAAAAAGTGACCCTGGAAACTAAAAGCTTCACTCACTCACCTCCGTGTGGATTCAGAGCGCTCGGAGACCTTGCCGTGGATGACCCCGACTATGTAGGCGCACAGGGTCCTATATCAACGAATTGTTGGACTTGCGGAGGCATTTGCAAAACATTTGATTTGACTTCAAATTCATGCTTGACATTTGCACAAGCTGGCAGTTTTGAACCCGACCCAAGTACTGCAAACGGTGGTAGCTTTGATTCAGTGCACGGAAATTCTAATTCTTACGAAATGATCGATCGATACGAAAGTACATTCGAAGCAAATGGAAAATTGCATGCGGACGAGTTACGCTTTGCCGTCCATAAATGCATCGAAGAGTCCGCTGATGGGAATTGCTCTTGCGCATCGAGTGAAACTACCAGATTTCCGTGCGGCCACATGACCGGCCACATCTCTACGTGGTCTTTCAATGGATTCAATGATGGTTATGGTTCAGGAGATATTTCGCGTCTCTTTGCTGGGCTTAAATCCTTCAACCAAGATATCTCGGGATGGAGCATGAGTGGTGCGGTGAATATGGAAAGCATGTTTTCTGGGGCTGAGAGTTTCAATCAAAATCTTAATAGTTGGGATGTTTCCATGGTAACGAACATGAAGATGTTGTTTCAGGGTTCGTCTGCATTTAATGGGGAGATTTCATCTTGGCAAGTTTCTCAAGTGAAGGACATGAGCTACATGTTTTCTGGAGCTTCTTCCTTTAATCATGACCTCTCAAGCTGGGATACTTCGCGCGTAGTGAGTATGAGCTCTATGTTTCGTAGCGCTTCATCGTTTAACCTAGACGTCTCGAGTTGGGACGTATCTACAGTCACTAGTACAAGTCAAATGTTTTTTGGTGCTTTGGTGTTTAACCAACCCATAGGAGGTTGGGATACGTCACAAGTTACGAGTATGAAGTCTATGTTCTCTGCCGCTTCTGCATTTGACCACGACCTTTCGACATGGGATACCTCGCGAGTTACAAATATGGAGTCTACCTTTTCTGGAGCTTCCACTTTCAACCAAGATCTTTCGAGTTGGGATGTGTCGCAAGTTACAAGCATGCACGGGACTTTTAATGGCGCTTCCTCTTTCGATCAAGATCTTTCGAGCTGGGATACTTCTAAAGTCACGAATATGGGTAGTATGTTTGCTGGCGCTTCCACTTTCAACCAAGATCTTTCGAGTTGGGATGTGTCGCAAGTTACAAGCATGCACGGGACTTTTAATGGCGCTTCCTCTTTCGATCAAGATCTTTCGAGCTGGGATACTTCTAAAGTCACGAATATGGGTAGTATGTTTGCTGGCGCTTCCTCCTTCAATCAAGATCTTTCTAATTGGGATGTGTCGCAAGCTACAAGCATGCACGGGACTTTTAATGGCGCTTCCTCTTTCGATCAAGATCTTTCGAGCTGGGATACTTCTAAAGTCACGAATATGGGTAGTATGTTTGCTGGCGCTTCCTCCTTCAATCAAGATCTTTCGAATTGGGATGTTTCAAAAGTCACGAGTTTGAAAGCAACGTTCGAAGGGGCTTCCGTATTTAATAAGCCCATTGGAAGTTGGGACACGTCAAACGTGATAGATATGGAGCGTATGTTCAAAGACACCTCCGAATTCAACCAAGATATAGCTAGATGGAACGTCAAGATGGTGACTAATATGAAAGAAATGTTTCATGCTGCTACCAGTTTCAACTCTCCGTTGTGCAATTGGAACGTAACAAGCGTCATTGATATGGAGCGCATGTTTGCGGAAGCTTCCAGTTTTAGCCAACCATTGTGCGCCTGGTATGAGCATACGGCGGCTTATAACGCCATTTCTGGATACTCGTCTGGAGCGTTCGTTTGTCGCTGCAAATTTACTGACATGTTTAGAAATACTGCAGCATTTCTCGAGAAGTTTGTGAACGTTGCTGATCCAGACACGACAGACGGTCCTGGAACGTCTTGGGTGCCGCGTTCTGGCAGTTCATGCCCGACATGTGAAATGTTGGCCTCGGACGATACAGAGGAGACGGAAGCCGTTCCTCCTCGAAATACCGTAGAAACTGTGGCAAATATCACCATCATGGACGCAGTTAAAGCTTGTTTCGACGAGAATGAAAGCGGGGACTGCAACTGTCCCTCTGGATGCGGTAGCATGAACGGTCACATCACCTCCTGGAACACGACTGGAGTGAATAATATGGCATTTCTCTTTGTGAATCGTACGGAATTTAATCAAGACATATCGGGATGGGATACGAGTGATGTTATGTATCTCGAAGGAATGTTCCAGAACGCCCGAGCCTTTGATCATGATATAAGTGCTTGGAATACGACGAAAGTTGTTTCGTTTGATGCGACTTTTGACGGCGCAATTGCCTTCAACCAGCCGATTGGAAGCTGGGACACGAGTGCAGCACTGGAAATGACGAACATGTTTTGGAACGCAACTTCTTTTAACCAAGATCTTTCATCGTGGAACGTCAGCAAAGTTCGACGGTTTAATGGTATGTTTGCCCATACCAGTTCGTTTAATCAGGATATATCGTCGTGGCGCCCAGGTCAGCACTGCGCTCGCTCGCAAGAGTGCCTCATATATAATGTATATAATCAACTGAACATGCGCTACATGTTTTACTTTGCCACTGCATTCAACCAAGATTTATCAGCTTGGAAACTTGCTCTTCATGAATCAGCGGGGGTCCATTGGGGAGTATATGATAACATGTTCATGGGTGCCCGAGCATTTCTACAAAACTCCGTGTGTTATGGAATGCAAACTCGATCATTCCGTACAGTTGATGGTCCGGCGTGGAAATGGCGTCCCTCGAGCGTGCGAACGAATAATTCGTATGATGATATTCAGCCACTCAGTGATATTCAACAAGCAGTACTTGCATGGAGTGCAGGTGATGAGACATGTTCGTTTGGATGTGGTCCCTATTATAACGTGACGATATCGGAATGGGATGTTTCTGGCGTTACGAGTATGAAAGACTTATTCCTTGGACAACCCAAATTCAACGCGAACATTGCGAACTGGGATGTGAGCGCAGTCACAGACTTTAGCGGTATGTTTTTCATGGCCTATGCTTTTGATCAAGACCTCAGCAACTGGGACACTTCCTCCGGTGAAAATTTCAACGCAATGTTTCATTCTGCAGCATCTTTCAGCGCGGATATACGGTCATGGGATACGGGCAGTCAAGCTGATGTGCGTTATATGTTCAAGGATGCTTCTGCCTGGCACAAGAAGTTTGCACGTGTGTCTGCAAGCGCCACTTTTGATGGACCTCCGAACAGTTACACCACATATCCCTCTCCTCCGCCGTCACCATTTCCGCCACCTTCTGCACCGTCTCCGCCTCCTCCTTCCCCACCTCCCCCTTTGCCACCACCGCCGCCAAGTCCGCCCCCATCACCGAATCCTCCGCCTACTGTAGAAAGTACGAGACCTGTAACAGTGACACGGGAAGATCTAGACCAAGCAATTCTCTTTTGCATGAACGAGAACGGTAGCGGGAAGTGTAGATGCACGTCTTCGTGCGGAGTCTACACGGGACCAATTGAATCTTGGGATGTTTCTGGCATTGATAACTTCAGTGAACTTTTCAAGGACATTGCAGGTTTTGATGGTGACGTTAGCAATTGGGATACATCGGACGTCGTTACTATGTCCCAAATGTTCTCGGGTGCCTCTTCGTTCAACCAGTACATCGGAATGTGGGATGTTTCAAAGGTCACAGATCTTTCGAACATGTTCAAAGGCGCGGTATTATTCAACAAACCGATTTGGACTTGGCAAACATCGGCAGTGACGACGATGCATGGAATGTTCTTTGATGCCTCCTCCTTCAATCAGAACATCAACCCATGGAACGTCTTGCAAGTAACAGATATGACTAATATGTTCAGAAATGCGGTTTTATTCGACCAATATATTGGAAGCTGGAGAACATCGAGCGTGACTGCTATGCAGTATATGTTTTTCAATGCGAAATCCTTTAGTAAGGACGTTAGCACGTGGGATGATAATAATGCGCAAACGGACATGATGTTCTTTCTAGCGCCAGCTTTCCATGAGAACTTTTCGTGTTCAAATAAAGATAGTGGTCCTCCAAGCTCATGCTCACCGGTTGCATCGGTAGATGCTGTGCCGATTGAACTCGAAAATTCGTACGAGTCACTAACAGATGCAACAATTTTAGGCGCGTTGCGCTCATGTTTCTGCGAAAGTGACATTTGGAATCAAGCTAATTCGTTCCGCGTGTGTCTGGAAGACTCTAACACCCGAGCACCAGAAGTCCTATGGTATCATAATTTTTACAACAACGGGGGAGAAGGCTGGGCACAATTTAATGAAGCTGATATAAACGCAGAATGCATTACTTTCATGTGGAGTCAATATGAAGAATGGCCAAAAGGTACTTTAAGCCTCGAAACCGATGATGAAAACTATGACTTTGCCCGTCGGCACATTGTCTATCATAAACGCTATGGTTTCATTTCTGATTGGGATGTCAGCGCTGTGACAAACATGGCGGGTGCGTTCAAAAACAGAGGTTTATCATCATTCTCTGTCCTTGATTTGCGCAAATGGGATGTAGGAAATGTTGAAGATATGTCTGATATGTTTCGTAACGCGCGCTTCGGAAATGTCCTCTTTGGTGATGGTTGGAATGTCGCGAGAGTCACCGATATGTCGGGTATGTTTCAGAATGTGTCCTTCACCGACACTTTGACAAATTTCCAAAACTGGAACGTTCGAAATGTTGCAAACATGGACCGCATGTTCTACAATCCTCCACTTGGATTCACTGGTGAAGGTTTAGGTGATTGGGACGTTAGTTCCGTTCGGAGCGCAGAATATATGTTCGCCGGCGCAATCGCATTCAACGAAAATCTTTCCAACTGGGATACAAGCAGTTTACGCAACGCACGTGGAATGTTTTACGCCGCGTACGGCTTCAACAGCGATCTCAGTGCATGGAACGTGGCCAACATTCAAGATGCGGCTTACATGTTCGCCTACGCGTCCAAGTACAGTAGCTATCTCTCTTCTTGGGCCCTGCCGCCTGGCGCGAACACCGCCGAAATGTTCCAAGGAGCGGTGGCTTTTAACGCCGTGTATAAGTGCATGACAGAAAACTCTGGTCCACCCCAAACCTGCGTTCCAAGAGCGCTCTAAATAAGAACTGTGCATAAGCACGGTGGACCGCACCGTGCCATTTAATTTTAATGTCATCATAATATTTATTTTCCAATAAGTTACCCTCTCCATCTCCTCTCCGTAAGTTTTTTTTTGGGAGGGTTGTCTTTTCGTTTTTTCGCTTTTCGTGGCAAAATGCGTTACATCAAGTTTGACGAATTTAGATACAGAAACACCGAGAGCTTGCCGCGCGCGCGCGATTTTTTTATTCTCTCTCTCTCTCAAAAACGATTCACAAAAAAATGAACGCGCCGCTGAGGAAAGAGACCGGTGGAAACATCGGCGCGGCGGGGAAACGAAAAAGAGGAAAAAGAGTCGTAATCGGGAAAAGAGCACTGAGGGGAAATCGCGCATCACATGCATGCAGCAAAAAAGAGGCGCAAAAGCATCTCATCGAGCTTGTCGTGAATCACACGCCGTGCGAAGTGTACTTTGACGACGGATTGTGGCACGAGTGTCTGATTACTTTCTGCGATCCTTTCGACGAGATGATGACGGGAGATTTGTGGTACTCCAGCACGAACGAGGTTGAACGAGGAGTGAAACTGATGGATCTGGTTCGGAAAGGGCACATTTATGCACTCGATTACGACGGAGAGATTCCAACGGATTCAATCGACGAAGGTGCGAGCGAGAAAGCGAAAAAAGGGAGAATGTCGATATTAGCGGACGCGGTCGCGTTGCATCCTCTGGAAGAGGAAAAGAAAGAGAAAGAAGAAGAAATCATAGAGACGGACGTGGACGAAGAAAAATTGCATCGAGAAAGGTACATAAACAAGTATAACGCGCTAGTGCGAGAGACGAGAGTATACGTTGAAAAATTAAAGCATCGTTACGAGCAAAAGGTGATGCAAATGCGCGAAGAAAACGATCGTTTACAGCTGGATCTTAATTTGAAACATCAAGAAAATGAAAAGTTGAAAAATATCCTCTTGGCTGTGCGCAGAAAGATTCAACGGAGCAGCAGTAATAACGATAATACAAAGAGAGTGACGTTTGAACAACCGGAACAAAAAGTAAAGGAAAAGGAGCAAGCGTTGGAAGCGAACAGCGACAAGGACGAAGAGGCGGGTTTTAAAGTCGTCGTTCTCACGAAGGACGGGAAAACCACCGATGGACAAAAATGGCGCAAGTACGGCGAAAGGTTGGTAACTGAGAGCAAATATCCTCGTTCGTACTACAGATGTGTTTCTATTCCCGAACGCGGCATTAAAAAACACGTGGAACAAATCGACAAAGAACGAATACTGGTGACCTTCTACCCACATTCGCTCAAATTTGCTAAAGAACTCTGTAAAGCCGTGCCTGGCAGCGCACTAATGCCGCGGGTACCGCAAGAAGAACAAGAAGGAGGTGAGGAAGAAGAACCCGCGCTCGCGACGCCTACGGCGACTCAAGGCGGAGAAGAAGGCAAGAAAGACAAAGGCGACGAAAAAGGAGACTTTCAAATCGACAAACTGGTCGCCGATTGTCCGGAGA
>Ga0255774_10000968_pt1 | contig 24458 bp, 36 predicted proteins | sample 101ome_17_FD_179972 | JGI IMG/M metagenome (GOLD analysis project Ga0255774, IMG submission 179972) | Coastal salt marsh microbial communities from the Groves Creek Marsh, Skidaway Island, Georgia - 101407AT metaG (version 2) | ecosystem: Environmental > Aquatic > Marine > Intertidal zone >... | reverse complement strand
TCATTCTGCTCTTCGTTTTGTTGATATCCTGCGTAATTTTGTGGCTTTTCCCAAGGCAATTCATCAATTACGCCTTGTATATATAAGTTCTTATAGCGTTTTAGTGTTTGATTTGGATTTTCTTTTTTCCAAACAGCCTTACCTAATTGAAAAGTTTCGTCTTTTTCTTTTTCAAGATACTTTTGTTCTCTAACTTTTAATTCTTCCGATGATACGATAGGTTTCTTTTTTTTTGAGTCTTCGGAGTCGAAATCTAAACTTAACTGTCTCTCTTCTTCGGCGGGTTCAGAAAGCTCTGTGGTATTGCTTCCTCCGCTATCTCCGGTTCCAGTGTCCCCAGACACTCTCTCAACCTCTCCACTGTCATTGCTGGCTGTGTCGCTTGGATTGTTGGTGTCTCCTCCGGTGTCTCTGTCGTCGTTTTCATCCCTATCTGATTGTTCATCATCAGATCGATCAGATGCTTCATGTATATTCTCCTCGTCCAGATGCGCAGGTCTAGAGTTATCTACTATCTTCTGCGCTCTGGCTTGTTCGTATGCTTTCCATTCTTCTTGCCGAAGACGGTCCCCTTTATCTTTTCTATGGAACTCAAAAGTATACTGGCTTGCAATAAGTAATAAAACAGCAAGCGGGTCAAAAACAAATATAATAACAAGTATGACCCAGCGTACTGCTTCTTCTAATAGGTCTGTGTCTGCACGTTCACCATAAACAAATTCAGCAATGTATTTTACTGGTCCAACTTCTGCTTCTAGTTTACGATACTCTGCTTCTAGTGTGTATTTTTCTTCTGTTAGTTTGTCAATTTCTGCGTTTGCATTTTTAATTCGCAGTTGTTGTTCGTCTACGGCAGCATCAATGTCTGCGGCTTTGTCTTCTTGTGCAAGTTGCGATCTTAGTCTTTCGATCAAGTCTTGGCTATTCTTAACTTGTGCTTCTGCACTTTCACGTAATCTTTGTATTTCATCTCTTGCTGTAGCAATAACCGGCGACTCTGTTTGACGCACTTCGTCAATTTTGCTTAACATTGTAAGTTCACGTTCTTTTAATGCAGGTATTTGTACCGTTCTAATATCTTTTACAATACCTGCTAAACGATTACGCTCGCTACTAACTGTATCTTTTTCACCCTGTCTTGCTGTTGCAACTTGCCCTTGGAGTTGTGTTATTCTATCACGTTGTGCTTGTACCCACTTGGCTAATGCTGTTCTTGTATTGTTGCCAAATAGCCCGTCATTGGTTACGCCAATGATTGCTTGTGCCGCACGTATCTGTGACTGTTCTTTAGAGTTTAATTGGTTAGTAACACGAATAATTTCTTCTTCGATAGATGCTATCTGTTCTAGTATAGGACCTACAACACCATCGTCTGCTTTTAAGCCTGCAATTTTATCTTCGTACTCTCTGGCAGTTTGTTCTAGGCGAGAAATTTCTGATTGTATGTTTGTAAGTTGATCCTCAAAAGGTTTAGTTCTATTGCCGTCTGCGGCTCTAGCATCTTCAATAATTTTATTTTGCTGTTGTATAGCAGGCTGGATGCGTTCAAATGCTTTGTCAATACGGTCTTGTTCTTTATCAATCTGAGACTGTATGTTTACGTCAGAACTAGAACCACTCGATTCGATTTGTTTTATTTTTGTTTCTGCTCTTTCAATGAGTGCTTCTTGTCTGGCAATCTCAGTTGTTATTCTTTCTACTTGTGCTACACTTTCTTGGCTTGCACTTGTTTGTTCAATATGTGCTTTTGATAAGAAACCAAAAATGCCCATACTTGTAATAAGCATGAGTACTACGACAGCAATCGCGAGATAAGAACGCAACCACCATACCGTTTGGCTCCAATATCTGTGCAGCCATACCGCGGTAACTAATTTACCAATCTCTAATGCGCCACCCATTATCATAATAGGCAAGGCGGCAGCGGCAAAAATTGCCACTAACCCTGCTACTGAATAATAGATAGCAACACTTGAAATTGTAAGTGCTGTGATTAACGTTAATATCCCTATAAACATATACTAGTCCCACCTATAAAAAATATGCTCACCTATTCTACCGATAAGATTAAATCCTCTTGCCCATTTTGGCTCTACGTAGGTAGCATGATAATGTGTTGCGCCTTGCGTTATACCTCTATACTTATTATCTAAAATCATAAAAAACGCTATTTGCTGTGCATTGATCCAAGCATCTTGATCCTTAGGCGTATCGTCTCTCCCATCACAGTACCAACTAAACTGACATTGGTTGCGGATAGGAATCATTACTGTTTCATCCTTCCAACTAGGTCTAGTCCGAGCCTGATAAACAACATCACAGACTGTACCTGGATACCGTCTGTCTCTTACTCTGTTTAATACAACATCGGCTACTGCGGCTTGATCTGCAAGACTGCTTCCCCGTGCTTCATGATAAATGTTTAGTGCCAAACAGTATTCCTGTGGATGTGTTTCTGCCGTGTATAGTTCTTGTACGCCTGCATTTGCCTCTGTGTATATAATTATGCCTGCGAGAACGCTGATAAACAACTTCATATAGTTCTCCTCGTGTGTTATTTAAGTGGTTTTTGTTGAGTTATTAACTGCATATATTTGCGATTTCAGCCTCTACGCATGGTAGATACTGCAATAGCATCTTCTTTGCTTGTAATAGGTACCGCATTGCTTTTGTGCATGGTTGCAATACCCTTGATAAGAGTACCTGTATACTTAGGAGACTCTTTCTTCGGCGCAAAACCAATGCCAGAATCAAGACTAGGAATGTACGGTGTTTCTCTACGAAAGTCTTTTGGAGGTACATAAACACCGCGAGACTCTTGCTTGCGCGGCTTATGATTACCCGAACGATACGAAAGATACTGTTCGAACGTGTCGAACTGTGCCGAATGGCAATTAATTCTGCGCATATGCTTGTTATGCTTGCGCCATTCTTGTTCTAATTCTAGCCTTTGATTTTCTGTAAGTTTCTTTGCCTTACGTTTTCTGCTGTTAGTAGTAGTTAAGTATGGACCTACCAAATGCATAGTCATAAAAAACCCTGCCTTTCTTAGTTAACGTTCTAATACTATAGCAGGGTTTTTAAGTTTTGTCAACCATTAAGACGTTTTTCGTATTCTTCTTTGTCTACAATGCCTTCTCTTAATAGTTTTTCTCTATTTGCCATGTGTTTCATTTGGATTTCTTCTTTTGAACCTCCAAAATATGCTACACAATGTCCTTCTTCAATTAAGATATCTGTAACAAGACGTCCATCTTCTGCAACAAAGTCACCTAAGATACGTCCGAACTTGCCCTTCATATCTTCTCCATCTTTGTTTATTTGTGTTTTGAGAATTGTTGTTTCTCCTAGCAGTTCTTCTAGTCTATGCTTGGCTGCTAGTCCAAACAATTTTTCTACATCGTCACTTGTTCTAGACTCAGGTGTATCAATACCCATAATACGAACACGTTCGTCTTTTAGTGTTACTCCAAATCCTAGATCAATATCAACATCAACAGTGTCTCCGTCGATGATTTTTAGTACGGTTGCCCTATATTCGTACATGCCCTCTCTCCTTGTTTTATTGTAATGGCGGTGCTTTGTTTCCAAATTTCCTTTCGTACGATGGATCATTAGCATATGCTTCTGCCCAACGATTTTCTGTAAATTTAGCAAAGTCAATCAAATCATCTATATCTCGATCAATCTCTACTAACCACAAATTGTATTCTTCCATTGACTTTTTAATATCAGCAATATCACGCTTCATATTAATGTCATCCTCAACGGCCATACGACTTGTAAGTTCTGTGACCTGTTGATTAAGTGTTTCAATTGTTTGTGCCTGTTGTGCTGTCCACCATACAAATGCGCTTACTTGTAAGACAATAGCAATAACTACACCTATTCCAAATTTCATGTTCATTGCGAACCTCCAAACATGTTTATTAGTTCAGGGCCAAAACTACCTGCTGCCCAACCTAGTGCAACAATAGCAATAACACCCATTGCTAACCATTTCATTTTGAAGTCGTCTACATCCATACGTAATGCTACTAACTCATTACCTAGTATGCGTACACTTACTTCAAGTTTTCCTTTGTCATCTATTTCTGCCATTCATATGTTACCTTCCTTGGCCACGGTACTTTTTATAAGCACTACGCTTGCTCTTGTTCATAGAACTAGTTTTGATCATAGCATCGTTCCCACCAATGCTTGTTTTTTTACGAGTTGCCTCGATTTGCATTTTGCTTGTAAATGACGTGCGAGCCATTGTTTTTCTCCCAATCAAGTTATGTATGTATTTATTGAAATTAAACCAAAAAAAGGGCCCCGAAGGGCCCTAGTAACTGTAATACAGTTAATGGTGTGTTTTAGAAACTAAAACTTACACCGGCTGTTGGTGTGAATTCTTCTGTTTCTAAGCCATAGTTGACTTTTGCATACAGATCAAGACCACCGATATTGTGTGCATATCCTGCACCGACGTTTTCTAGTAGTTCGTCTTTGTCACCATTTAGGTAAACTGAAATACCACTCATGTGTGCATCAATTTCATATGCAATGTTTCCATCAACAGAAGCATATGACAGAGCACCACCAAGTTGTATACCAGCGGCTGGACCTTCTGTAAGTGCGCGAGCTCCTACAGCATACTCTTCCGAATCCATATTGTAATCGAAAGAAGTACCTAGGTTTAGAACACCCAAGTCTGCGTTATATGCAGATTGAATGCTACCCAAGTCTAGGATGTCGTTACCAAAGTCAGCAAAACCTAGTGCAACTGTTGCATCACCCATCGACAAACGAATTGATTCATCAATGGTTGGTGCAGCGATTGCAGAATGGTCTGACCATGCTTCAACAAAAACACTACCTTGATCACCAAGTGAAACAGTAACATCACTTACACTTGTGCCTAGTTTCCATTCGTCGACTTCGATAGTACCGGCGTCAACAGATTCGAAACTAACGCTACCAAATCCAATACCTGATGCAAAAATACCTGCTCCAATGGTTGTTGTGGTACCCCAATTATCGGTTACTGCATCTCTAGTTGTTTCAACTTCGATTGAACCTGTCAATTGAGGACCTGCTGCTACTGTTGACTCAGCGAAAGCGTTGGACGCTAAAAGAGCCATAGCAGCAAAAGTGCTAAATATTATACGCATTATATTTTCCTTCTAGTTATATTTTGCAAAATAAAAGTGGAGGGCAGGACCAACTGCTTCTCCACATTTCTATTTAGTGCGATTGTACGCATTGCAACAATTATTTATTAAATTTGGTCCAAACTGTTGCTTAAAAGTGACAGTTTCTGTTGCCAGGTACTGTCAAACCCCTACGTGCTTATTCTATCAAGCCGCTAGTGCCATTTCTGGCGCATAATTGTCGTTTGCAATTATAATGTTTGACCAATAACGCAGTCATCCGGTTAACTCCACTTCACTTCCGCACCTGTCGATCCTATTTCGACCCCATCATAAACACACAGTTTGGACTTTTATTATGAGCATTATTATCTCATTCACCAGTAGACTATGTGTTTATGGTGGAGTCGCCGGGTACCGCCCCCGGGTCCAGTATACGTCCACGTTGCTTCAACGCTAACAGTTTATTTATACACTCGTTTTTTGATTATGTCAACCACTCTTTTACTCAAAACTATTTCATAATGGTTTCTATCAAGTTCAATATATTCAACATCATCTCTACAGGTCATACTCGAGCGTGTAACAATCCCATCGTTGCGTCCGTTGATCCAAGGAACATCTCCTACAGTTGTTACAACTTGTAACCAAGGAACTGTAATATCTATCTTTCGACTGTGTCTTATAAATTCACTGTGTGTAGTAATGTCTTGAAACAATTGATAGTTAGGGTTTAACATTGCTCCCCACATTGCAATCTCACTGCCATTGAATGGTGTTGCAAGACTAACTACACCTTTGATATTTGAGAATTCTTCTTGCAGATAGGTTGCGTACAATCCTCCCATACTGTGTGCAATTACGAAAAGAGGTTCGTCAGCATGTTTTAATAGTTCTATCCGCATAACAGATAGATTGTCTTTTGCTGTGCTATCTTTTTCGTAGTTTAAGTAGATAGGATCTTTGGCTCGAAGTGATTTCTGTATGAAGGCAAAACTACGCTCACTGGCAGTTGCTCCGTGAATGTATATTAATCTCATACATTATTTAGTTTACCACTTTTCCATGCGTGTTATATTACGTTGAGACCGAACTGCATTTATTAAACGTAATAGTTTTTTGCTATTTGCTTCTTCTGGACACCATCCGTTTTTTGTTTTGAATGCTTGTTTGCGTTCGTTAATATTTGCAAACTCTTTTCCTAATAATTCTTCTAGGTATAATAAATCTTCTGCACTAAGATTTGATATCTTGGTTGACACCATTTTGTAAGTTACTCCATGCTTGTTCGAACTGCTCTGCATAATCATAGAGAGGTGCGCCGTTGGAGCCATCTGCCCAGAGACGTTTGAAGTATCCATTTGCACAATCTATTACTGTTTGCGGGGTAGCGTCAAGGTGACCTTTCACCATATAGAATATTCTGTATTCTTCTTTGAGATCATTGCGATCTAAACGTTTTAACATTTAATACCTTTCATTTCTGTGGTACAAATGTATTTACAAAAAGAAAGGATTATAACGCTAACATGCGCTATAATCCTATCAGTTTCCAACCGTGGTTGGCTATCCTTACATTGCGTTCTTTTTGTCTTGGATTTCTTTTCTACGATCTTTTGTAAGTTTACCTAGATCGCCTAGTGCCTTGCGGGCACGAGCGGCTGCGGCTTTTACACCTTTGCTGTCAAAAGTTTCTGCTTCTGCTAGGTAATTATTAAACGCTTGAACGATTTCTTCATGTAACGTCATACTTTTTCTCCTGTAATGATTTCATATATTTCTTTCCAGTTTACTACTTTTTTTACACCTTCTGGAAGAATCTCTTGCATGTTATGACCATGCTCTATAAGTATTGGATTAAGCCCAAACTGCTGTCCTGCTACAGCATTTTCTAACTTGTCCTCAATCCAGTAGTATCCTGTTCCTTGATAAGTTACAAGTATCTCATCTTTGTCAGCACCTGTATCTAAGCATATAATTTGCTCAAACGCTGTCTTACCAAAGAGTTTTTCTAAGTTCATCCTACGCAGTTTACCTGCATTAGGATCTAAACTTAAACTAGTTATGCAATGAAATACATATCCATGTTCTTCATGGAGTCTTTTTACATAAAACATTGCATCGCGAAGTGCAGGCAAAAATCCAATTGCAGCACTTTCGTTAAAAATCTTGATTAATTGTTTTCCTTGTTCTTTGGCAATTCCGTAGCGGTCACCAATATCATATAACAAGTTACCATTTTTAATTGCAGTGTGCCCATGCTGTTCCATCCACACACTAAAAGCCCATTCCCAATTTAATAGTACGCCATCGGCGTCTACTAGTATTACTTTTTTATTCATAAGCATGCCTCTTTCTTTGCCTTATTTCTAATTATGTGTAATTGTAACACAGAAATCTGTGTTTGTCAAGCCTAAACTGAATATCCGTTTTGCCTTAGAAGTTGTACAAATTCTGTATACATGCTTGCCCGGCCACCTGTTGGTCCCCAACAAACTTTTTGTCCTCGAATATCTACATGCATAAATCCATTGTATGCGCCTATGCCTGTAAATCCTGCATCAATTGCTTTCTGCATAAAATCTTTTTTCTCGTTTGTGCTACTACCAGGCCATTGAATATCGATTGCCTTTCTCTGTACATGTTGACTGTTTCTTGCGCCGCCTATTTGAGCATTATACTCAGGAGTTCTATATCCACTGTTAAGACGCAAAGGCTTGCCTACTGCTTGAGCAAGTGCAATAAGTTTTTCTCTTGCTTCAGGTAGAACATTAGGATTTACGTGTGGCATCCATTCTAACCATTCACTAGGCTCAGCATTACCTGATGGTGGCGGTGTTCCAGCACCGTCGTTGCCTCGTGCTTGCGCTGGACTACCTGGTGCAGGTTGCGCTCCAAACTCTCCTGTTACGGGATTTACACCCCCAGGCATACCTCCACCGTAGGACTCTAATGCTTCTAATGTATCTGGATTTACTCCGTATGCAATTTCGTTTGCCCGATCTTCTAATATCATACGAGAAACTTCTGGTGTAACCATTACAAGATCTGGTAGGCCGAGTACTGCGGCTGCTCCGCCGCCCATAGTCGGTCCGCCGTTTGCAAAAACATTCGGAGATCCTGTTACTGCAATATCTCCATCTGTATCAAGATCGCCAATTCTGTGAACACTAGGCATTTTTCTCTCCGTTAAGCACTATAATCTTCGTCATATACATCTAATCCATCTGTATTGTTATAATCACTCCAGTCATACTGTGTAGATTTAAACTCGGATCCTTGAGAGCCGCCTACTTGTGTTGTTGTACTAGTAGATGCCCCACCTGTTTCAATTTCTTGTTGTATTGCTTCAATAAACTTACCAACAACCTGTCCTGTAATTGAATTAAGTATATCTCCAAACAATCCATCTGCTTCGCAAACTTGCGATGGCTGACGTTCTGCTGGCCAACGCTTTTTACTTGCGCCAAAATCAAGTACATCTGCACTCGGTGGTGATCCTGGTTTAGGTGTATTCGATCCTAAGTCATGATACCCAATAACGCCGCCGTCTGCAACATAAGGTTGCGGAACTGGAGCGGAACCTCTAAGTCCATCATCCGGTCCTGCGGTTGGTGCTGCTTCATAGTAGTATAGAGCATTTTCTCTAAATATACCTTTTGTTGGGTCGGCTCCTAGTGCGGCTACAATAGCATCTCTTTGTTCGCCTGCTTCGCCTTCTGCGCCTTCTTCGCCACCTGCAGGGGCACCGCCTGGTATTGCTGCTCCGGACTCTGTAACGGAAGAAACTCTTTGTGATGCTGCCCAAGCATTAGCAGCACCTTTTGGACCCATTGCTATCTGCATTAATGCTGTTTCCATTGGGTTCATAACTTTGTTGATTACTAAACCTGTGCTGCCTGATTCTCCGCGAGCTCTAATAAGTCTTATGTCGTCTCGGATACTTGTTAAGGCAACAATAATACGGTTTAATTCTGCTGTATAGTCGGTATGGTTAAAATCTGCCATTATACTAGTGTCCCCTGCATTAAATCTTTCATGTACTGAGGAGCATTTGCATAGTTAGTGCTGGTTCCAGTACTATCACCTCCGCCCCAAGTTCGAGATGCAAGTATTCCAGAAATTTGTCCTGCTTTTTGTCCGTTCCAAGCAATGTCTACATGTATCACATTGTCACTCATGTATCCATTTCCTTGTCCAATAGCCGTTGCTCCTCGGTCTCTGCACTCTCTCATAAAGGTCATCATAATTCCTAAATCGTTAGGATTACGAGATGAAAGTTGTCTTCCATTGAAGTCTGGAACAAACAAAGCAATGTCAGCACCATAACCTCTATCATGCCTGTTCGAACCTGTTCGATTTACTCCATTAACTCCACCTTCTGAAGTCGGAACTTGGCCGCCGCTAGTAATAAGTCCGTCAACTCCTGCCGCGGTACATGCTGCATCTAATATATCCATAAGTTCTTGCTGGATAGGCAAGTTGCGTTTGCCGCCTTGGTTTCCATAACGAACATTACCTGTTGCTTCGCCTTGTGCTTCTACAATGGCTGCTAGTTCTGCCTCTGATATTGGAACTTGTTGATTTGTACTCGGATTAGTTATTGTTGGCTGTCCGGCATAGCCAGGAGGTCGTGCCATTGCGGCGCCTCCGCCAACCGGTGGTGTTCCAGAGCCTGCGTTTTGTATAGCAGACATATTTAACGGAGTAGTATTTGCAAAGTTTGAAGGTGCACCAATTGCATTCTGCAAAGATGAAATCATATCAGTGACTTCGAGATTTAGAACACTCATTGCTTGATGCATAATATTATTAGGATTTGGTGCTATTGCATCTGCTTCTCTAAAATACAGTCCTGCACCTTCAGTATCTAAACGTGTTGTAATAACGTTTAGATCTGTAGCAATGTCTTCAAATAAATTTGCAATTTCGTCAAAACAAAAAAGGTAACCGTCGTCATAGTGTACATGAGTATCTGCTACGAGATCTTCTGCGGCACTTTCTTGTAACGATGTACTAGGTATTTCGTTAGGGGATGAATTTGCAGCCATCTAAACTCCTTTGTTAGATAGCAAGTCCTGTTGTGCTTTGAGTGTACTGACTTGCCATTTGTTTTTCAGTTTTCGCAATCATTAGGATTACACTCTTATTTAGTACCACATCAGTATCGACATTTAAGGTAAAGGCAAACGGGCCTAATCCAATTCCCTGTTGTGTTGCCATAATGCACATCGGTTTATGTACCTTAACTGTTGTGTCTGTTTCTTCAACAAGACGTGCAACAATTTCGTCGGTAAGTGTTTTGATGGTGACAGTATCACCGTTTTTGTATGGTGTTTCTACTAACATAAATTATACCTAACTAAGTGAATGTCCGGTTCCGTTATAAGCAGTATCTTCAAGATATTGGCCTAGTTTATCATAGCCTCCAATCTTGACTCCATTTACTACAATTTGTGGAAATGTACGTGCTTCGGGAAACTCTGCTAAAACATCTTCACGTTCAAAGTCGACGCCGAGTTGTTTGTATTCGTATGCTATTCCTTGAGAGTCTAGCATTCTTTTGGCTTGTTCACAGTGAGGACACTGTGGCTTTCCCCAAATATAAATCATAGTGAAAATCCTTTCAATGAATCTTTGCTAACATCTTGTTTGATGCCGCCGATAATATAGGATTCAACTTCTGTTTCTTGTGGTGCAACTTGCAAGCCCGAGCTTGAAAGCCAATGTTGTGTCCAAGGAAGTGGGTTAGTGTTAACTGGTTGATCAAAAATAGCATTGTAGCCTAGTGCTTTTAGTCTACGGTTAGCAATATATTCCACATACTGATGTAGAAGTTGTGCATTGAGTCCAATCATTGAACCATCTTTGAACAAGTATTCTGCCCATGCTTTTTCTTCAGCAACACAATCACGCCATAGATTGTAAACATCTTCTTCGCACTCTTTTGCAATCTTAGCCATTTCTGGATCGTCTTTGCCTTGAGCCCAAAGTTTAAGAACGTGTGTTGACAGCGCCAAATGCTGTGCTTCATCCCTAGCGATAAGTGAAATAATCTTAGCACTACCTTCCATTAGTTTTAGTTCACCAAAACCAAAGGTGCAAGCAAATGACACATAGAAACGCAACCCTTCAAGAATGTTTACAGTCATCATTGCAAGATACAATTTCTTTTTAACTTCTTTCATTGAACCTTCACCGCGATGGATAAACGCATCTGCTGCTTCGTTAAATGCATCGTAATGCTTTGTTACACTAACAGCACGTTCAATAATCTTTTCATCATCAAGAATAGTATCAAAGACTTCACTTGGATCTGGATACACATTTTTCATAATATGTGTATACGAACGTGAGTGGATAGTTTCGAAGAAATCCCAAGTAACAATACAACCTTCAAGTTCTGGCAAAGAGCAATGTGGTAAGAAAGCCAAACAAGGTCCACGACCTTGTACACTATCTAGTAGTGTTTGGTATTTTAGGTTAGCAGTAAAAATATGTTTCTGTTCAGGACGGAAGTTAGCATAGTCTGCTCTATCCTTTTGTAAACTCACTTCTTCTGGACGCCAGAAATATCCTAACATTGTTTGATTGAGTTTATCAAACACAGGAAACTTGAACGTGTCATAACGTTGTGTGTTTTGGTCTGCACCAAAAAACATATTCTGCTTTGTAAAATCGACTTTTTCTCGATTGAATACTGTCTTTGCCATGTTAAATCCTACATTGTTCTTACTGTTAAGTATATATGACTTGTGCTATCTTGTCAAGAATTAAATTGCACAAGCCTCGCACATTTCGTCGTCTTCTGAACTAACAGTTGACACTGGAATAGATGCTTCTATCTTTTCTTCTTCAATTTCACTTGGATCAGTTTTATAATCGTAAGTGTTTTGATAGTAAGAAGTTTTCCATCCGTACTTATATGTATTCAATAAGTCCTGTAGCATCACAGACATTGGAACTTCGTTGTCTTGATACTGTGTAGGGTTATAAGACCAGTTACCGCTAATGGATTGATCAAAGAACTTTTGCATTACTGCGACAATATTGATGTAACCTTCGTTGCTAGGCATGTCCCACAACAAGGTGTAGTGCGACTTAAGGCTTTGATATTGTGGAACAATCTGTTTAAGGGGTCCTTTTTTGCTCTTTTTAACGGACAAGTATCCTCTAGGTGGTTCGATTCCGTTTGTTGCGTTCGACACAACGGAACTGCTCTCCGATGGCATTTGTGCGGACAGAGTTGAGTGCCTGAGTCCGTGTTCCTTAATGCTGTTTCGAAGACTAGTCCAATCATAGTTTAAATTATTTGCTACAATATTATCAACATCTTTCTTATACGTGTCGATAGGCAAAATTCCATCACTGTATTTAGTGCGATCAAATGCGTCACATGCGCCACGTTCTTGTGCAAGTGTGTTTGATGCTTTTAACAAATAATACTGGAATGCTTCTGTTAAATCATGTACTAGTTTCCATGCTTCAGCATCAGCATAGTTAACTCTGTTCTTAGCAAGATAGTGTGCAAGTCCAATGTAGCCAACACCTAATGAACGGCGTGCCTTAGTACTAATCTCTGCTGCCTTAATTGGATAACGTTGATAATCAATAATTTCTTCTAATGCTCTTACTGCTAGATCACATAGTTCTTCTAAATCATCTAGTTGTCGGATAACACCTACGTTAATAGCACTTAAAATACATAGTGCAATTTCACCATCTTCATCATCAATATGCTGTAGTGGCTTAGTTGGTAGTGTAATTTCTTGACACAAGTTGCTCATATAAACAGTATCTTTGAATGAACTGTGTGTATTACAATGGTCAACGTTCATAATGTAAATGCGTCCTGTTTCTGCACGTTCTTTGATTAGTGCTGAGAAAAGTTCCATTGCATCAATTTTCTTTTTCTTAATACTTGTTTTACGCTCGTACATTTCGTATAGTTCTTTGAATGCATCTGAGTCACCAAAGTATGCTTCATAAAGTCCAGGCACATCATGTGGCGAGAAAAGAGTTATTTCTCCACCGGATAACAACCTTTCATACATTGTTTTGTTTAATTGAATGCTGTAGTCTAACTTACGTACACGATTGTCTTCTGTGCCTTTGTTATTTTTTAGCACAAGGATGTCTTCAATCTCTTGGTGCCAAAACGGGAAGTGTGTTGTAGCACTGCCGCCACGTACTCCATTCTGTGTACAACAACGAACAGTTGCTTCAAACTTTTTAAGGAACGGAATAATACCTGTGTGTGCTACTTCTCCACCTCTGATTTTTGAATTGACGCCGCGGATTCTTCCTGCGTTAATACCAATGCCTGCTCTTTGCGCTGTGTAACGCCCGATCGACATATCCGAGGCAAAAATGGAATCAAGGGTATCATCGCTATCAACAAGCACACACGAAGCGAACTGTCTAACAGGCGTACGGACACCGGCCATGACTGGCGTTGGGATATTGATTTTAAAAAGGGAGGTCGCATCATAATATCTCCTTACATAGTGCATTCTATCTTCTTTTGGATATTTTGCAAACAATGTAGCCGCAATCATCATGTACATGAACTGAGGAGTTTCAAATATTTCTCCACTGCTTCTGTCTTGACAGAGGTACTTGTCTACAACCTGACGCAGACCTGCGTAGGTAAAGTTTTCATCACGCTTGTGGTGGATATAACTGTCTAAACGTTCAATTTCTTCTTCACTATACAACTCAAGAATTTCAGGATCATAAACGCCACGTTCGATATTCTTAGTAATCATTTCACGCAACGAAATAGGTTCGTATTCGCCAAATACTTGCTTGTTAGTTCCGTATGATAACAAACGTGCCGCTGCAAACTGATAGTTTGGATTGTCTAAAGAAATAAGATCGTTTGCAGAACGGATCATAATTTCTTGTATTTCTGCACTACTCATACCGTCGTAAAACTGTAGATTTGCATTCATTTCAATTTGAGAGCTACTTACTCCCGCTAAACCTTCACAAGCATGCATTACTACTTTGTGAATTTTATCGATGTTGATAGGTTCCCTTGAACCATCACGTTTTACGATCATAGTACCGTTAGACATTATATTCCTTCCTTCTTATAATTGTTGATGTGGTATTTATTGGAGTGCGGGCATTGTATGCTCAAATTGCGAATAAAGGGTAACAGGCAATTTGTTTCTAAATACATAAGTGTCTCCGTGATATCCGATTACTTTGTCGTCAACATATAACAAATAATATGTTGCTGACTTTTCTTTGTCATATGCTGTATGTATCTCATAGGTTGACTGGGATAAGCAGTCTGTTAATTGCAAGGTGTAACAGATTGCTAAAATCTTAACAAACTCGCAGTAAATATTTTCTTGGACAATCTCCCAAGGAGTTGGCCAGGCGCTAGGTGTAAACGGATCGGCCGCTATACTCGTAAGAGGTGCCTTGTTATAGAAGTCAATCGTGTCTTGAATAGGGTCTTCAGAAGTTTCTAATCCTTCACGGAACTGGTGCCAGATTAATAATCTATCTTCATATTTTTTATCAAACATTAATTATGACTTGTATTTTACCGTATATGTTAATGTAGCATCATCACCACTAGTTGAGTTTAACATCATAATGGCTACTGTGTCAACTGATAAATCACTATTTTCGTCATAATTGTCTGCTTGGAACACTAGGCTTTCTTGATAGGCGCCGTCACCTAAAAATTCATATTCATCTGAAAGAACATGAAGATCATTTACAGGATCAACAGCAACTTTTAATGTACCACTGCGCATTGCCAAAACAGTATTACTTTTATAGATATAATCTATTTCGTAACCTTTGCCGTTGTCTGCTGCTGGTAATCTAAACAGTTTAACTGGAGTTCCTGATTCACCAATACTAATAGTATGAGGAGTTGATAATTGTGCAATTATGTCTCCTTTTACTTCAGGATTGTATGGAATATTTACAAGATAAGCAGCGTTATATCCTAGTAGTTCTGCACGTCGGAAATAATCTCCAATAGAAGTACATCCTTGATCATCATACTGTATAATTGGAGCATCATTTAAATCATCTGATCCGCCGTTGTTACCAACATTAAAGAACTTGTTCGATTCGCTCGAGTTGTTCGGACCTGCCAGAACTTGTATTCCTTGTTGTTCAATATCATCAAATATTGAATATGCTATAGTGTTTTTAGTTGGTCCTGATAATTGACCTCCTGTTCCAAGAACAGTGTCATTACCAAATACAAAACCTTTGTTCAAAGTTTCAAATCTACAATGATCCCAACTATTTTCTCTGATGTCCCAATCACTCCAAACAGCATAAGACTTTTGTTTTACAAATACATTTTTAAATGTGTTATTCTGGCAAGTTACCGCTGTGCTTAGACTGTTTAGTCTAATGCCTATTGAGTCTGTTGTTACTGCATTTCCTAATGCCCAACTTCCTTCTATGACAATATCTTCAAAGTGGCTATCTTTGCAACTTTGTAAAACTATTCCGGTATAAGCACCACTAATGGTTATTCCACTAATTGAAATATTTCTTGCTTGATTGAGTGTTGTACTTACAGCATCGCTTCCAGGTGCTTCTGGTAAACTTGTTTCGTTTACAGTTTGGAACGCAACATGACTTCCATGATTAATAATTGTTTTATCAGATCCTGCGCCTCGGATTGTAGCAAAAGGAGGAATATATATTGTACTAGATATTGTGTACTCACCTGGCTCAAATATTAATTCAACTCTTGAACCTGGTGTTCCTTTTGTGGCTGCACTTAGATACAAACTGTCAATAGCACGTTGTATTGCTTGCGTTTGATCTGTTCCATCACCCGGAGCACCGAATGCTCTTATACTTACTCTGTCGTCTAGTCTTGCTTGTAGTGTTCTAAGAACTGGGTCGTTTATACTTTGACCTGTTTGTAGAGAACCATTTTTGTATTCGTAAGTATTTGCAAATTCAAATAAATTATCGTGTTCACTTAATAATTTAGTATTACCAACATATGGCGCACCTTCTGATACTGCACCATTACCTATGAATAATTCTTGTGAATCAACAGCCCAACCAAACTCTCCCGATGCCAATTGTGGTAGGCCGGGAGCAGTGTTCTTCTTGCCTCTTCTGATTTGAATTCGTGAAATCTGTACGACAGCCACTGTAATCTCCTACATTCTTATAATGTATTTATTAAAGATTGAACACTAGCGTTACTCTGTCATTAGATTTATTTGGAATGACTTCGTGGTGTAGCCAAGATTCCCACATAATAAAATCGCCTGCACTAGGATTAAAGTTAAAACTAGATATATTGTTCTCTGTTTCTCTTTTTACAGGCATAACTCTTGTATCTCTCCAAGGACGAGGATCATAAAATTGTATAGGACTTGAGCCTTCTGGCATGTTTAAATAAAAAACACCACTAAGAATAGCACCCGGATGACAGTGTCTACCATGGCTATCGCCATTATTCATTTGGCTTGTAAACACTTGTGGCTCAAATTGTATTACATTAGTGTCGTAACCTAAATCATTTAAAAACTGTTTAGCCACACTTTTAACATAGGTTACAAACTTTTCCATTTGTGGTAATTGTTCTATTCCTTGCCCAGGAGTATACGTATTTTTATAGTCCCATTTATTTGTAACAAATGATTCGTCGTTTAATATATCACGACAAACTGGCAGCATTTCGTCTGCTAAGGGTTTATTGTTTAAATGTATTAGAGGTGTTGCAAAGTGGTAAGATGTTTCATATCTATGCATGTTTATCATAATATTCGTAGACCCTTTTCCACCATTCGCTTTCCCATTCAGCGAACTCGTCTGGCCAAATATCAAACTGCTGATATTCACCTGCTCTACTACACATAAACACATGACCTTCTCTTATATTAGTTCCATGCACTTCATTATGAGCAATAGCATATGCTGTTAATTGTAAGAAATAGTCAACCACCCATTCGGTTTTCTTAGGCTTATTGGTTTGCTTGAAGTCCATAATACAAGGTTCGCCCTTGTAAGTACCAACTAAGTCAGTTGTACCTGCATAAATGTTAGGAACATACAAGGGAACTTCTGACCCCCATATCTCGTCTACATGAACCATAGCGTTTTCTTTGATCTGGGTAGCCATCATATGTGCTTGTTGAGCATATGGATTACCGCCAGGTTGTGGCCATTCGCCTGTATCAATGTAGTCTTCAAGATACTTGTGCATCCGTGTGCCTACACCTGCTGCTTCGGTAGTAATTTCTTGTGCTTTCTTTTCGCCTACACGTTTACGCCATTCAATGAGATGGGTTTTGTCTTTGGTTGCGTCAAGAATAGTAGTAACACTTGCAACAGGAGGACCATCTCCTGGTGTTGCATATCTACGTTTACCGTTTGTTTCTACTCGTTGAAGTTTTTCGTAATTAAATTTGTTTGATATCAGGCTCATAGTTTATATAATACTATCTAAATCATTGATTGTCAAGTATTATTTTAACTTCCTAAGTCTGTAGCGTTCTTTGCCATCTTACCTACAGTGTCTGATGGACGACCTGGCTGTCCAGCACTTTTGACATCGTCAACTTCAGATTGCTTAAACTCAATTTTTTCTTTGTCAAAGTTTGTAATAATTGATTTTAAACGTGGATCTGCATCATATACTGCTTTGAGAACGTCATACGAAAATTCAGTGTTGTGGGTATTTCGCATGTACTTGTCAAGTTGTTTGACGCTGACACTTGCTTTGCCAGCATCTTTCAAATGTTTTAGTACACTAAAAAGAGGATCGTCTGCTTCAGTTAAACTTTTTTTTTGGTACGCTCTACAGATTCACGCTTTTCACGGCCCATTGGCTCTTCGCCTCCGGCTGCTGCATCTGCTGCGCCCATGCCGTCATCTGCAGGTGCTTCTTCTGCGCCTGCTTCTGCATCAACTGTAGGTTCCATAGCAGGCTCTTCGGCTGGTACTTCATCACCCATTGCTTCTGGTGCTTCTGCTTCGCCTGTTAGCATGCCAACGCCTTGTGTTAGAGTTTGACGTGTGCTTTCCATTGCTGCATACATTGCTTCTAGTGCAGGCTTAACTGTTGCTGTAAATGATTCGCTTTGAGCAGAGCCCATCTCATCGCGAATAGCATCAGCAAGCTCTAGCATGCTTTCTGTTTGCATTTCTGCTGTATCTTCCATCCAACCAGTAACACGGTCGACCATATCTTTCGCTGCCATTACAAGTTCAGCAGCATCTTCTGCGCCTTCTGTAACTTGTACTGCTTCGTCGATAGCGTCAACGATGTTGTCATCACGTTCTTCTATTGCTGCGTTTAGCACATCTAAGAACAATTTGTTTTTAGCGTAATCTTCTTTCTGTACGCTGTCAAAACTTTCTGTTGTTTCAACATTAAATACTTTTGTACGTAGTTTGTTACGAACATCCATTAACTGTTCAGTTGTAAACTCGTCGATATTAATTTTAGCACCGAAACGTTTTGCAAGACTCTCATTAAGTGTCTTTGCTGTAACTGGTTTTGTAAATTCTCTAACTTGCATGGCTCTTCCTGTTATGCGTTTGTTTTATAAAGTATTTATCACGATAAGATAAAACGGTCTATTTTCTTTCTGACCTCAGAAGCCCTATGTTGGGCAATATCTAAACGTGTTTTTCTACTTTCTTTTATAAATTCATCTGTTGTTGTATTTATTGTATTTTCATAAAATATTGCATCATGATACCACTTGGATAGGTCATGTTCTAGTTCCATTAAATTATCAACACAACATTTACCTTTGGCTTTTGTTTTAGCAATAGCAAGGGCTGTTGATCTAAACTCTGTATAGGCTACCTGTTTGCCTGCTTTGCAGTCTATTACTAGATATCCGCGCTTGCCTTTGCGTACCATCATATGTTGGATACGCACACTGTTCTTAGTAACCACAGGAAAATAAGAGTCGGCAAGACCCTTATTAACAATATCTTCTAGTTCTTCAAGGAGTTTGTTGTTCATTGGGGACCACTATGATGTTGTTTTTATGGATTATTTTACTTACCAGGCTCTTCCTGATAAGACTGTTAATTATGAATTGATCTCTTTCACTAAATGATTCTAACATTGCCGGCTCAGTTATTCTTTCTAACAACTCAGTCTCTTCGTTTGAAGCATAGATAGTAAATGTAGATATTAGTTCATTAATCTTCATTGCTTAACCATAACTGCATCTCCAGGTTTGATTCCGCGTTCAATCTTACCAGATGTTTTTGTATCTAGTTCGAGTTTGCCCTGAGCGTTTGTTTTAATCATCCCTGGTTTATTTGGGTCCTTTGGCACAACGGTTTTGACATTTGATTTAGGATCAATTAAGACTGTTTCTTTTTCATCGTCTGACTGAATCTGTAACATACCTTGTTCTGCTATAATCTCATTAATCTTCATAGTCTTTTCCCTGCGCCTCTACGTTTCTTTGGCTTAATTACTCTGCGTCCAACATTAAGTTTTCTTAACTTTTGACTTGCTGGATTTGTTCTTTTTGTTCTAGCACTTTTAATACTAGGTGTTTTTCCCTTTTTACGTCTTGTTGACTTCATTTTAACACTTGCTTTTACATTAGCAGGTGCTGTACAAGTACTGGCCTTTGCAACAATACGTCCTTTGCGTGTTCCTGATGTACATCTGTATTTACGCACAACTTTGTTTCCGCTCTTACCAAAAATGGTTGTAACACCTTCTTCTAAACTTTCACATTGGCATGGCTCTGCATAGCAGTCCCCACATACCCATTCTGTGATAAGTTCACGAAGTTGCATTATTTTTTCCTAGAACCTTTGTTCATTGCTTGCACTCTACGTGAAGCGGGATTAATACGTTTCGTTCTTCTTGCTTTCCTAGCAAGACGTTTTCCTAATCTAGCCCTGGTTCTTTTCAAAGCCATTCTTGCTTTGATATTAGGTGCTGCAAAACATTGCTGCATCTTTGCAACAATGCGATTTTTTCTAGGACCAGAAGTGCAACGATACTTGCGAACAACTTTCTTTCCAGAACGTGCCCAAGTTTGTCCTTCTTCTAGTTCGATATTTTCGTCAATAAAAAACTCGCGTACTAACATATAGTTATTTATCGCGAGTAATTACATATTCATTAATATTACGACAATGGTGGATAATAGTCCTGCAATAATTGTGCCTGTTGCGCCAATTAGGACTTTGGTCATTGACTGTTGGCCGTGAACAATATCTTCATGTATATGTTCTACTTTTTTTTCAATTTTGCTTAGGCGACCCTCTAGTACCTCGTAACGCTGAGCGCAAAGGTCTACGTGTGCTTCTAGATTTTCTTTCTCTAACTGTGTTGTTGACACAAAATCTCTCCATTATACCCGTTCTCTGGGCAATTAGTAAACTCTTAGTTGGCCTAATGAATGGATGCCTAATAAAATGCCTTATACAGAAGTATTTATCTCTTGAATAATAATATTAGTCTTATCACCACTTGTTCGCATCACTGCTGGAATTATTTCAACAGTTTCGGTTAGTCCGGTAATAATAGGTATTAGATCAAAATCCCTCTGCATTGTATTTATATCTAAAGCACCTTCAAAGTCAATGTCAAACACATAAGTCCAAACACAATGTTCGCCTTCATAATCACCAAATCCTTTTAGTTTTTGTATTGAAGTTTTTGGCTCATCGACATATGTAGGATTAACACGTAATCCTATTGTGTTCAGTATAGTAAGATAGTTCTGTTGTTGACGCATTGCTGTACTATCATCGCCTTTGCGAGCTCTAGTTTCTGTTATATCAAACAACGTTTTAATACAAAATCGCATGTATTATTTACAGAGATAAAAAAAGGGCCCACGTAAATGTGAGCCCTTTGTGTGACGTTCCCGTCACGGTACCTAAGGTAGTTAGGATTGCTTATGGAGCAAGACCTAACATTGTTGTTTGTAGAGTTACTGTTTCTGATGCACCAGTTACTTCACCAATTCTACGTGCTAGATCTGCTGCTGATGTGCTGTGTCCGTCAACAACCATTGCAATGCCGTCGCCGTCTGCTTCAAACATTAGTGCGCCTGATTCTTGAGCAATCTTCTCTAGAAGACCGCCAACACCTGTTGAAGGTGCGCCGCCTGCTAGTGTGCAGATGTAAATTGCTAGGTTTGCTGTGCTGTACAGTGTTGCGTCTACGTGACCTACACCGTTTGTTCTTGTGAATGCTGCCATTTTTATTCTCCTGTTTCTCTAAATGGACAAAACGCCTTTCTCTTGCGTTTCATTGTATAGTATTTATCATTTTGAAGGAAAAATAGCTCTTAACGACCTTTTTTGGCTCTCTGATGCAGTGCTCTGAGCTGTTGTATATAGGCAGGACCGCCGGATACAATATCATCTATCATCTTAACTGTAGGCAAATAGGCTTGGTTCATTTGTCCACTTGTTGCTTTCCCATCTTTCATATTATTAAGGAATGCTTTTGTAAGTTGTAGATTCTTTGCACCAACTAGGTATCTGTATAGTGCAAAGTCTTGGGTTGCTGTGCTAATGTCTGGTGTGCTAATTGTTGGTTCTGAATCTTTTACAAAGGGTGTTTCTAGATCCTTAACTGCTGCAAACTTTTCAAAGTCTTCAATTATATCACTTGAACGTAGTTTAGCACGAACAGCATATATCAAACGTGTAACTACACGTTCTTTGTCTGCTTTTGTAAGTTTAGGATAATCTTGCAATCCTCTGCGGATCATTTTATAATCTGCATTAGTAATGTTTAAAGAACTTTCAATGCTTATAAACATTTTAGTTACTAGTGTAGGTTCTGCGCCTCGTCCAAGTGATTGGATGTGTCTGTTGATATCCATTATAGGAATCTTACGTTTGACAGCGTTAGCAATTTTTTTAGCAGCGCCAGGATCTTTTAGTTTGTCTTGGCTACCAACTAGGAAGTAAAGGAAGTTATACAAGTCTGTACCCATAATACGATAGTATTTGTAGAGTTCAAACCCGCTTGTTTTTTTACAATATCGTTCTACGTATCCTTTGAAATCAGGATACTGTCTCATTGTTTCGAGCGCCAACAAGGTTAGATACATGCGTTCTGCACAATCATTGTAGGTGAGTAAACGACTAGGACCATTGTCCTTGGTCATTCTTGCTTCACTGAGATCCTTGATGAACGCTAGTTCCATTACTTACCTCTTGCTGCTGCGTCTGCTTTTGCTGCCATTGTTGCATCATCGTCGTCACGATCATCATCATCGTCTTCTGGTTCGTCTGATACATCAGCACCCTTTGCAACATCGCCTGACTTTTTAAGTTCCTGTTCACCATACTTCATTAGTTTCTGTAGCATCTCTTTGCTGATGCCTGTATCTTTTAATAGATCGCCAACACTTCTTGGACCGAATGGTGTATTGTAGCGTGTAAGTGCATCGCCGACCTTTGACATTATATTAGATAATGCATCGTCTTTGGTTGTTACTGCTCTATCCATTAACACACGACCAATTCCTGATAGTTTGCGACTAACTTCGCTGTTTTCGTAATTTCCTTCTTTTACAATTACTTCATTAATTTTCATTTTACTTCCTTAATTAGGTTGCCATCTTGTACGTGGTACAAGTTTAGTTTTACTTCCTAGTGCGACATAACCTTCGCCGCCTTTTTCGCCTTTGGTTGTTGCCTTAACGTCTGCATCAGCACTGTCTAATTGATCTATGATATTGTCTTTTGCAGTCATAATTTGTTTTACAAGTCCAAAGATAGCAGGCAGGGCTTTTGGGTTTTCGTCGTTCATTGCTGCTAGTTTTTCTTGTTGTCCTTGACTTACTTTGCTTGTTTTAAGCCAGTCAAAAAATCCTGTATCAAGGCTATCAAGTTGCTGAGCTTTGCTTTTTTGATTTACATAATTGTAGATTATTCCTGCCGGATTGCTTAATCCTGGTTGACCAGCAAGAAACTTGTCTATTGCCTGTGCATTACTTTGGACTTGTTTTCTTATACTTTCAACTTCTTTTGTGTCTACTTTTGGTTGATGCGTAACATAGGTTTGCCCTAACACTACAGCATCAATTGAGTTTAATTCTTTTACGTCTGAAATAGGTGTGCCTGATTTACTCCCGAACTCATCGTACTTTGTATGGACTACTACACCAACTTTTGACTTCGCTATGCGGCCACCGAGTTGGCTTTTGTCACTGACTGTATAAGTAACATGGTTCGGGGTAAACACCACAGACCCATCCGAGCTTGTAAATGGTTTACCCGGATGGTATAGTAGATCTCCATAGACATAACCACGGAAGTCTGGAGGTGTCGCTGCTTTCATAATGTTGAATATTTGACCCATATCATTGCCAAACTTTTCACGCCACGGTTCTTCTTCTGTGCCTTTGCCTGAGTTTTGAACAAAACGTGTTAAGTCATCTGAACTCGTACTTTTATTACGGCCCCAGCCATTCTTTCCTACAAGAACAAATGTACCGTCTGGTTCTCTACCCCAATAGATAGTAGGATTGCCGTCCCACTTAATAGCAACATCGCCTGAGTCGCTACCTAATTTGTTTAAAATATCTGCTGCTTCTAGCGCACCCTTAGATCCTTTTACAAACACAAGATCCTCAAGATGTTGATATTCTCTACCCACCTTGGCTGCTTCTGTTAATACTGTGCGGAACTCTGTAAATCTCATAACATTCTCACACTGTTGAGCATATTTCCGCTTAATTCTTTTATGCGGGCTAGTTGTTTATCTTCTAGTGTTGTGTACCCTGTTGATTCAGGCACTGTTTTACCTTCTTTTTCCATTGCTTCTTTCCAACCAGCAATGAGTTCTTCATAAGCAGGATCACCTTTTATCTTTGCAAGCATACTTTCTACAGTGTGCGTGTCTGCTTCTTTGGCTCCTGGACCTAGTAGGATAACTGCAATATCGTTCCAGTTGTCTGCAACTACTTCGTCGCCTTTGTTTGGATCAACTACACCAAACTTAGGACTAAACTTGTAGCCTCTGCCTCTTGCAATACTCGACAATAGGATAGCTCTGTCTTTGCCGCTCCACTGCTCTGTTCCGCCACGCTTGGCTCCACGTTGCAAGTCTGGATTGGTTGTCATCATAAAGTCTGTTTGCACAAATCCTTTGCCGCCTTGGATAGGCATACGGAAGTGTACTTGGTCACCAGCATTGTGTATCCAGCCGCCCGTAAACTTACGACCTTGATTCATTATTTCATTGTCCGGAATACCTTGCTTCTTGCACCATGCAGTAAGTTTTGCAATTAACTCGTCTTTGCTTATCTTGTTTAGGTCAGTGTTTAGATCTAAGTCGCCTGATGAGTTCTTTTCAAATGT
>Ga0255774_10000962_pt1 | contig 24569 bp, 17 predicted proteins | sample 101ome_17_FD_179972 | JGI IMG/M metagenome (GOLD analysis project Ga0255774, IMG submission 179972) | Coastal salt marsh microbial communities from the Groves Creek Marsh, Skidaway Island, Georgia - 101407AT metaG (version 2) | ecosystem: Environmental > Aquatic > Marine > Intertidal zone >... | reverse complement strand
GATTCGTCGTTTTCGTCGTCGTTTTCGTCGTCGTCGTCGCGCTCTGTTTGCGACGTCGGTTCGACCCGATCGGTTCGATTCGCACCGGTCGGCGGTGGGTGTTGAGAAGATGTCGTCGAACGACGCGGCGACGGATGACGAACGACGAGGTTTACTCGGCGGTGGCGACGGGGCGACGGTGGCGACGGGGCGAAATAAATCTGGACGGTCGGTGCGGGCGAAACGATGGCGGATCGCGATGGTGGCGGTGACGGGGGCGGCGTTGATCGGCGCGGGCGCGGCGAGCGGGCGGGCGAAGCGACAACGCTCGACGCGAGCGGCGGAACCGGCGCTCGGGACGGAGGATGGGTCGGTGTCGAGAGAGGTGGTGGATTCGAGGATGCGATCGATGTTTGGGGTGTCGCTGCGGGATTTCGCGAAGATGGTTCGCGGGGAGGGTGGCGGTGACGACGAGGATGAAAACGACGACGACGACGACGACGACGAGAGCGCGTTGGGTCGAAGCAGACGCGGGTGGAGACGCGGCGGAGGACGATCTCGTTTGAAACCGTCGAGCGATGTCGCCGAGACGGTGCGTGAGGATGCGTTGAATGAATACGATGCCGACGACGCCACGGATGCGCTCGGTGAGCCCTTAGCGACCGGTCCGCTCGTGTTGCCGGTGTATTTTCACACGGAGAAGAGCGGAGGGACGTCTCTGGTGTTACACGCGCTCGAGCTTTTGAATCAGGACAACAGCCAGGTTCGGACGTTGATTGATCGCGTGCGATCGGAAGATGTCATGTTGGACGATGCGTTTAGAAGCGCGCGCGCGTTGTGCCCGGGGAGCGCCATGTTCTTGACGACGGTTTGGAAGACGGGATCCAAGTGGGAACCGCACCATCCGCGACCGCTGCAAGACGACACGCTGGATAATTGGAGGGAGTGTGGGTTGCTCTCGAGTCACACTGGTCGAGAGCTTCTCAAGCGCACCGAAGAGCTGGAAAGTGAATACGGCGTTCGTCGTCCGAAGATGCTCATGGGGATGTTTAGAGACCCGGCAGAGTACGAGCAAGCGGCGTGGAGGAGCGAAGTCTTCATGTACCACGACCTTCGCGCCGAGTTGGGTTGGGGTAAACTCGTGCAGACGCCGCTCGGTACGGCACTGACCAAGGAGGAGCTGACAGACTTTAGCCCGAATAGTAAGTTTGCGAAAATCATGCTCGAGGACCACTGCAAAGCGGGGTTGGATACGAATTTCCAAACGAAAAAGCTACTCGAGGACCAGTGGCCGCAAATAAAAAACGACCACTCGGCGATGATGGAACTGGCTGAGAAACGACTGAGAGAGCTCGACTGGATCGGTCTCACGCACCGATTCGACGAGAGCGCGTGCATACTAGCCTTCAAGTTGAGAAAACATCCGCTGCCGACGAGTTCGAGCAACTACGACAGAGGAAAGTTGCTTCCAGAGACGCTTCGCGCAAACCATCCGCACAGCGGCGATCACAGCGAAGGTTCCATGGATGCCGAACTCAAGGAGAAGCTCTACGAGTGCAACGACGTCGACACGATGCTCTTCCACATAGCTGAGAGCTTGTTCACGCAAAGAAAGGCTGAGATTGAAAAGATGCTCAAATCTCACATAGATTCTGGTGAGAAGTTGTCACCGATTCGCATCGGTGGGGCGCAAGAGCTCGATCCAACGCCGTACTACGAATGCTTGAAGAACACAGCCACGGATTGATGCCCGACGCGAGGCGCACTACTATATTAGCTGAGCAATACGAATTGTAACTATTATACCAATGTCTAATGAGGACTAATCTCGTTTCGTACTAAGTAATCGGTTTGAGAGGCGTCCGCACAGAGCGGACTGTTGCCGGTCCTGTCGCCTTATTGAAATTTAATAGCCTTTGAAGTCGCGACTTTGACTCGTCTGAAAGCTGACCAACGACTTCTCTGAATGGCTGCGCGTGCGCAGCTGCTAGCGTTACGAGTAACTGCGACGCTAACACGCCCGCCTCGGTATCTGTCGCGACTAAAGTCGCCTGTGCAGGCGACGTCACGTCGACAGCAATTGCTAAGAAGACAGCGAGACTCGTCAGACAAAAGTCTTCCGAACCTCGATCCCTCGCAAATACGAAGACTGACGCCCAGAGTTGCAAGTTTTGTGATACAAAATCCATCGTCACGCTCGATCCTTCGTTCGCATAATATCGCTTGATTGCATCGCGCGCACACTGAGCGATAAAGTCTGCGCCGGAACGCGCGGCGCGCAGCGTCGCATCGGCGTCCAAAGAACGCAGCGCCTCGATCGCGAGAACGCATCGATGCTCTTCGCTCTCGTGTTGAGCAAATATGCGCTTCATAGTCGCTCGAAGCGCCGCTCGACTCATCGGGTCGTGATTCGATAGATGAATTGCCGTCTTGAATGCGCTCGTAAAGTTCTCGTCGTCAATTTCGCCATTCCATAAAATACCACAGACGAGCCGTAATAATGACGACACAGTCTCTGAATGCACCCGTTCATGTACCCTCAAGCTTTCAACGACTTGAATGATTTCACCGCGCATCGCGGACGAGTCGTATCGGGCGAGCACGCCTCGCAATATTTCACACTCGCCGCATAGAATGCCGTTATTATCATTCGCCACGATTACTTTGAATGCGCCAAGTAGCGCGACGGCGTCGTTCACATCGACAGATTTCAACCTGAATCCACAAGCTAACGTCCGCATGCAGAGCTCTCGTACATAACTGGTGCGTGTTTTGTCGCGTTTCAGTGTTGAGCACGCCGATATCACGGTGACGAACTCGTCGACGCTGTCGAGGGAGTCGCTCTCGAGGTACCGAAGCCACTCGCGATTGATAGGTTTCAAGAGATCTTCCGAGATGATGCCGGGAGCTTTAGAAGCAATACGCGCCATGGAGATAACGAGCGTCATCCTCGCTTGTTCTGCGACCCGTTCGTTGCATGCTTTCCCGCACAATATGTTGGACGTCCCTTGAAACCATTCGTCGGCAATCTTCGTCACGGCGTTTGCCAATCGCATTGTCATGGCTTCATCATCACCGGTGATTCCGCTCGTCAGCGCGCTGGACACGAGGCGCAGAAACGATAGGAACGCCTCGAGAGAGGCTTCTTCTACATTCGTCGCTCGCATCGCGGATAACAACTGCGCTTGAAACTGCTCCAGCACACACATGGTTCTGTATTCATCGTCCGCCGTAGAATCTGGATCGACATCCTTCGCCCAAAAGTACATCAAGTTGGTAAACATGTCCAGACCGGGTGAGTGCAACGCGCTGATTGGCGAAACCGCCAGTCTATACGCCACGTCAAACGCCGCTTGCGAGTGCAGAGCCATCCATCGCTTCTCGCTCCCATTCCTGAGCGCGGTTCTCGCCTTTTCCAGATTGCGATGTTCCGGTTCGGTGCCCACAAAACTGGGCAAGCGGGCGAGCAACTTTGCCGCGAAAAGGCGCGTGGCAAGCTTCGGCGCGCCTTGTTCGATAACGTGCGCGTCTTCCTCCGCGGAAGATGTCAACCCGTCAACCTCTATGTCGTCATCGTCGAAGGTAACTGACGAGTTCGCTTGGCTATTCTTCGGAATTGGCGCATAAAGCGCTACGGCTGCCAAGCTGTCCATGGCGTTCCTCGGTTCGGTGCGACACTTATCGCGAACAAAGAGCGTGACGCAATGTTCAGTGATGCGTCGGATTTCCGGATCGCTTTCGCGGTCCAAAACGTTTAGCAAATCTTCGTCGAGACCTTGCTGAGATGCCAAGTTTGAGCTGTCGCGCTCCAACAACTGGTGGAGAACGACAATCGCCATGCGAGTGGTGGCCAAATTCGCAGTGTTTTGGAGCATGTTCCGTAACTTTGATATGAGATCACGTCCTCGAGGCGTCCTAGGCGTAAAAAGCGCGACGAGTTGCATGAACTGAGTCGATTCAAACTTTGTCCCAGGCTCTTCTACCTCTGTGAGGACTTTAATGAGCGACTCTGCGTGCTTGAACACCCGTGACTCGTGCTTCATTTCAGGTCCGATAGCCGACATGGCCATGTTAATCAAGTGCGCGTTGATAATTCGCGACATGTAGCCTGATTCGTGCATCAAAAGATGCGGGGTGTCTGTCAAAGCGAGCGCCAAGTCGACACAATCTTCTGCATCGCGCACGAAATTTTGCCCGGCGCAACTCGCGATGACGCTCATCGCGTGCGTCGACCAAAGATGTGAGGATGAGGATTGGTCAACCTGCATGCTCGAACGAAGCAAATTGCTCACAACTGGCGTGCAGGCACGTCGTAAAGCGATGACCCCCATATTTCTGAAAGATGAGGCGATGGATAACACGGCAATTTTTCGCGTTGGCGAAGCCGCGTCGATATCGAGGAGCCGACTCGACGCTTCAATCAGAGCTCCAACACCGGCATCTTCGTCTCCCATCAAAGCCGCTTGCCCTTCGATTTCAGCCATCGCTCGCCAATGACTCACGTTTGCGAACTTTGCGTATCGAATCACGTTCAATATCTTGACTAGACCAGATTTGACAGATGCTTCAGTCTTCTTTTCAATTTGCGCGAGTGACTTCATTGCGCAAAGTATGTCCGCGCTCAGAGATGTCAGCAGTGTAGCTCTCTCAAGCAACTCTTCTTCATCGATCGACTTCGTACGACGAGACTTAAACGGACTCCCAAACTTGTTCTGAAGCGAACTGATCGCATTTGACTTCTTAACGGTGAACTCTCCCGATTCGTAAGCTGCACGCGCTTCAAGTGGTGTGTTCACGATTTGATGCGCAACATTCAAGAAGTAGGCCAGAATACCCATACGCAGCTCAGGTGAAGCTGCGAAAACTTTCGCGAGCTGCAATCCTTGCGCTCGTCTCGTAGCTGATCGCATAGACCGCGTTCGAGGATACGTCTGCTCTTCCGAAAGCCCGATCCAAACTCTGGGGTGGGGCGAGTCGGTGGCTCCTTCAAACACGCTCAGCGAGTTCAGGTGCGTGTCTTCGTGCGCCGACCACGGTCCGAGAATTGTATCTTCGTCGTTGAGTTGTTCTCTGAGAAACGTCTCGGAGTGTTGTGTGTCGAATCTCACTCTATGACTCGAAGCACGCTGGCAAAGCGCTACTATGCGACCATGCAACTCCTCATAGAAGCACGTCTCATCGATAGCGTTGAGAAGCTCAAATACCCTGTATCTGAAGAGCGACTTCGAATGTTCCTCAACAGATGCATCTAAACGGGTGTTAAATATACGTTCTGCGGCTTCAACGCTGCTTTGTAGCTGCGAAAATAGATCGAATGCATCATCTGGTTTGCCGATGAGCCAGGCGGAAAGCGCTTCGGCAACCGCTGCCGCCGCATAAATTTCTCCTTGCTCACCTTCAACACCTGCTTCGACGACGGCGTCGAAAGTCGCACTCATCGCAAACTTAATGGCGGAACCACACATGCGCGACGCTACATCAGCACCCGACCCCGCCAAACATGCTGAAATAACGACCCATCCTCCTTCACGCACTCTCGCACTACCTGGTCCCATGGCGCACGCTATGCCGAGTGTCGTCGCTTCCTGTAAAACATTTGCCGGCAAACCGCACGTGAATTCCCCTCCAATGGAAACCAATGCAGATACGTGACACGCGGTCCCTGCCGCGACGAGTGAATCGTGCTCTTGAACTGCTTTGATGTACTTTTGAAGATGCTTCATCGCTTCCTGCAACTGAAACAAAAACTTTGTTGGGCACGCAAGCGCCAACGCACGCAAAGCGAGCGCAGCTTCCACTTGAACGTGTCGGTTTGAATGGCAGAGTGACTGCTTCAATATCTCGACATTCAAGGACCACACTTCGTCGTCGATACTACCTATGACGTCTAGAGCATCTCGAGCGGTGCGCAGCGCAATCAAAAGACGACTCACATCGGCGGATTCGAGGGCTCTCATCGCGGCGGATAGCGTGCCATGCAGGCACGCTTCATCCGCACGAGCTAGACATCCGACTCGAACAATGTAAATGACGCACGCACAGACGCTCGGATCGTCGTCGTACGGTTGAGAGAGCAGCGCAGTCATCGTGTGTGAAACAATTTCGTGATGCTCCGCCAAGCCGTCTTTGACTACTTCATGAATGAACCGCCCCCACGCAGAGGCGAGCCCAACTCTCACACGCTGATCAAAAATTCCATGTGATTTGCACGCGGCGAAGAATGGAACGGACAAGTACGCTTGCATTCCTTGCGCGTAAGAATCTTGTCCTTGACTCTCATTTCCTTCAGATAACGCCGCTTGTGCACGACAACACGACAAAATCGCAATGACGAGCGCACTCGACGCTGCGTTTCGAACGCGATCGTCCTCGTCACCTAAGGATACGATGATGCGCTCGACTACCACGGTGATATCTACCTCGATCGTAGATCTAACCACGTGACCAAGCTTGATATGTGCCGCGCTCCATCCGCAAACGAAACCGCCCAAAGCCCTCACAGCCGCGGCACGCACGATCGACTCCTTGTCACGCTCTAGTCGCTGGAGCGCTTTGTTAGCTTCATTGACACATTTTGCGTCCATGCCATCGCAGCAGTGCACGCACGTCATCGCGATAAACTCGAGCGCCGCTTGTCGACTTATCGCACTCTCAGCCGGTCGAATGTTACCGCACGCAACACGCATGAAAACGTTCGCGTTCCCGCAAAGCTTGGACCCGAAAGCCTCCACGAAACGACCGAGCGCTTTAAATACGCACGCTTTTTGGAACGGACCCGCCCTATAGGACGCCGCGACGTCTAGGAATTCATTCACTCGAGAAAACATGGACACGGCGCCGGTGCGCCTGTACGCGCCGAGTAACGTCATCGCCGCCAGCGTTGCCGACGCCTCGCCGTCAGGGTCCACGATGCACTTCACCAAACCGTCCTCGGTAGACTTTAACAGCTCCATCGCGCGCTCATCCGTCGTCGATTTCGATTCAAAGAGCTCGAGTAATCCACCACTCAAAGCGTCAAAGCGCGCTCGAGATCTCTCGGCTGCATTCGTCGACGTAGACGCGCAACTCTGTTCGAGCGCGCGAACGACGACGTCAGCGTCCGCCATCGCTCCTTCGTTCTCGACGCCGATGATCGTCGCCGTCGAAGCGGCGACTCGACCGAGTTCTGGCGCGTGTGGCAGCGCCAACTGTTCAACTGTTTGTCACATGGACGAGGCACCACTCACGTCATAAATCGACACGCTTCTTCGTCGTCACCGCGGGAGAAAACGCACGAGGGTGAATCAACAATTTTCACGTGATCAAACGCATCGATGACTTCGCAGACGTTTGGGATCTTGATTAACGACGATGTGGAGACGAGCGCTTTCAGCCGCGCTGTGCGACTTCTGGGATGCTTCAACATCGTCGCCGAGGACGCGAAGGACATGTCACCGTTCCACGAGGCGACTCTGATGGAGTTCAAGAAGAAAGTGTCAGGTTCGCACACGTGGTGGCATCGTGACGGGCGCACGGAGTGGAAAGCGAGTAAACGTTCAACGATTGCGGTTGTATCGTGCGCGAGCAACACGAGTCTCGCGACGTCGTTCCTTCACCACGCCGGTTTCCATTGGATAGCAATACCGCAAGATTTGCTCGACACGACAGTTTTGGCGACGAAATGTAAAGTTGACATTGCAAAATCTATCAGTGACACGGACGCGGACCCAGACGCGGAACAGCTGGAAGAATGTCGCTCCATCGTAGAGAGCGCTCGCTCCTGTTCTCGGTTAACCAAATGTGGGCACTTTTCTTCCGCTCCAACCGTCGCCAAGGAGCTGTTTCGCTCGAACAACGAAGACGTGCAGATAAAACGTGAAGCGTGTGCCGGTGTTCGTCCTATGGGCGAGCACACGAGACCGTCTACTTCGTACTGTGGTCGATGATGTTGTTTAGAATTTTCTTTGCTGTGGTACACCTTTTTACACCAAGGGCTACTGATTTTTTCTAGCATACATTCGCTTGGATCCGCGCAAGAGAAGAGTCAACATCAGCTTAAAGATGTAATCAAGCAGCCCCGAGTACATTTTCCTCGTGAGCGCGCAACAGACGAACGACTTCCATCTCTTCATTCGTTCTGAACATGTAATCAAGTTCGTCGTCGTCGATGGCTTCAATGGCGAGTGCATCTTCCCTCTCGATGCGCTCAACATCCGTTTCATGAAGAAGCGGATCAACGCTCCGTTCAGCCATAGCTTTCGAAAAGATCTCGCCAGCTTCGAAGACGCTCTCCTTGTTCGACGGGTCGAGCGGCTTCATCTCGGTAGAGAGTAACCTTTCGGGTACTCCAGCGAGAAGCAAACCGTGCAGCATAACCTCTTGCCAACCCAGCTCCTTGTCCTCGGGAAGTCCAAACGGCAAGATATCTGGTTCTTCGTTTTTATCAACGACTGGCTTGAACGGGTCTACCCTCCGCACCTTTTTCCTTCCGGCTTGGGTCATCTTGGTTCTGCCTCCGCCGCGAGTCGCGCGAGTGCGCTTCATCTTCAAATCGAGCGGTTTGGTCAGAACTATCGCCTTCGACGTTGTCGTCGAGTCACTGCTATTCGTTTGCACGCCCGTTTCATTGGGTTCCTCCTTGACGGGTCGACTCTCCTCGTCGAATCCGCCATCAATTTTCTGAAGAGGTCTCCGCGACGGATCCGTCGCCGCGACGGAATGGTCGCGCACCTTCTTGATGCTTTCCAGCACTTTGGAGCGTTCGGCGTGTGCCGCGCGATATGCTGGGGGAAGTCCATCCACCAAACTAGCGGGCGGTGCGACGTCCAACGGCAACTTTTCTTTGCTCAACTCAGCAGTGGCGATAAACTTGAACGCAATCGGCAAGTAGTCGTCCAACCTCTTCATGCTCATATCCTCACCCCACGGGAACTGTTTGCAGAAGGTTATGATCTCTCCGAGCAACTCTTTGAGGCGTTTTCGCACGGACACAGCCTGAACTCTGGACGCCTGCGCGGCGCGTTCGACGGTGACTCTAACTCCGTGAAGTCGCGCGACTACGATGACAACGGCGGCGACAATCACTATGGGATCACGCCCAATCAAAAGCCCCCGAGAGAAGGCAAACTTAAGAAGAACCTTTGCGTCTCTGACTGTCGGCGCAATCATTACGCTGCGAGTAGTGCTACCTCGCTGCGGCTGCACGCCCGATCCCTTGTTTGAGATGGATGCGAGTTCAGGAAGCGCAGCCACCGCGCGCGCCACGTAGTTCTCCGGATCTAACGGCGGCATCTTCAATCCGTGCAACTCTTGAAGCTTGTGAAACACTCGACCGAGCGTGAACACGTTCACGGAGCACGCCTCGGCGACCTCACGCATAGACACTGGAAGGTTATTTTGTCGACACACCGAGTACACGCACGCCCCGGTGAGTTGGCTCGTCCAAAGACCCTGACCCCACTTACCATCAGACGCCCGCGTCACCAAATCTTTCACCTCTGCGATGATGTCTTTATTCAACTTGAGCAACTGACCGGTGTGCTCGACGCTCTTGGCGATGTTATACAGGTTCGTCGAGTCTCGGTCCCGAAACATGTTTCTCGTCACGTGCGACGCCCCCGGCATGGTGACCAGGTGTGACCTCGCCGCCGCGAGGTGTGCGCCCACCGATGTTCCGCCCCCATCGCTCAAAAACGTCCCTTCCACCCCGCCCTCGGCATCCCAGTTAACCTGCGACGCCAACACGCTCGTCGTGTACACCGCACCGCACGCCTGACAAATCTCAGACCCGAGCTTTTCTTCGAGTTTGATTTCATTCTTCCCACAGTTCGGACACGCCGGCAGTCGCCGGTCGTGTTCGTGCGCATCCATGCTCTCCATCCTCGCCGTTCGCCCCTTCGCGCGCCTCCCTCTCCCTCTCGCGTCGTCGTCGTTCGTCCGAGACTGACGAGACGCGACGTCGTCCGAGACTCACCGGCGAGGTGGAACGTCTATTTTTTTTGAACGCCACCAGAAGGACGACACGACACACAGAAATAGACACCGCATGAGCTTTTCTTTTCCTTCGCATCGGTAAAAATCAGCACGCACGCACGCACGCACCGAACGACGACGGAAACGCGACGGTGCGTCGAGCGTCACGCGTCGCGCGTCGACGCCATAACGCGCGGACGAACGTTAACGGCGCTGCGATCGAAACGCAGCGTCGCGTCGCGACGGTGGGGACGCGACGCGACGCGACGCGTGACGGTGACAGTTAGAAAGGACGGAATGCCGACGGATGACGACGGCGATGCGGGGAGGACGGAGGACGCGTCTGGGACGTGGGAGAAAATCACAAAGCTCGCGGCGACTCCGGGGATGTGCGATCTCGGGCAAGGATGGCCGGATTTCGGGGCGAACGCGACGGCGAGACGAGCGGCGGCCGAGGCGCTGACGTCGGATGACGCGCGAGCGAATCAGTATTCACCCGTCATCGGCTCGCCGAGGTTGATAGAGGCGTTGTTAAAATACTACAGGGCGACTGGGTTCGATTTAGATGCGGCGTACGGGGAAGGAGAGGAGTCGGTGGTGGTGACGGCGAGCGCAACAGAGGGGTTGTATGGAGCGTTCCAGGCTGCGCTCCGCGAGCGGTCAGGAGAACGAGACGAAGTCGTCTTCATCGAGCCCGGGTTTCCGTGGTATCACGCCTTTGTGAAGGATTTGGGTGGCAAATCCGTCGCGGTTCGAGCGCAACCGCCAGAGTTTGCGATTGACATCGAAGGCGTGCGCAGGGTGGTGTCGTCTCAAACGTGCGCCATCGTTCACTGCTCGCCGCACAATCCCAGCGGCCACATCGCCACGATGGAGGAGCTCAAGGCGTTAGCGGCGATTGCCGAGGAACGAGGGATACCGATAATTAGCGATGAAGTGTATGAGAGGTGCGTTTTCGACGGGTCCGATCCACACGTGCGCATGGCTACAGTGTCCGAGTACGCCCGGAGAAACACCGTAACCGTCGGCTCAGCGTCAAAGCTGCTCAATCTCACCGGTTGGCGCGTTGGATGGGTCGTGGGCCCGCCTGAGTGGATGGGCAAAATCAAAGGATTTCACTCTTTGGCATCTTACTGCGCGCCGACGCCTCTACAGCTCGGTGTCGCCGCAGCTTTGGATGAAATCGTCGCCGAATCCGTCTCTGGCCGCGTCGAACCAGACGAAAACGCCGCCGTCATGCAACGCAATGCCGCCGTCCTCGGCCGCGCCCTCGAGACAGTCGGTATCGACGTCTTCTACCCATCCGGTGGCTACTTTCTCGTCTGTTCCGTCCAGCGCACCGGTCTCACAGACGCGGATTGGGTCGTGTGTCTCGCCGAGCGCGCGCGCGTCGCCTCGGTGCCCATGTCCGTCTTCTTCCTCCCCGACGGCCCATCGCCCCCGCGACACCTCGTTCGTTTCGCCGTGTGCAAGGTGCCGGCCACGATCGACGAAGCCGCGCGTCGCATCGTCGCTCACGCGTCCGAGATCGGTCCGTCCAATGTCTAGTTTCGCAGTGTGTACTACCGGTACCGGTAAAGAAAACTCTAAGTCTTCTACAGTGGGCGCGACACCTCGTTCATTTTCATCGTACCGTACTGTATGATCATATAGACCAGTGGTAGAATTTGCAATACCCTAAACCCTCAGCGTCGACGTCATCGCGCGCGCGAACCGTCGGCGTGACACACGACGACGCGCGCGCGAACGAACGAACGAGGACGACGACGCGCGCGACGATGATGTTGATGACGTGTTCGACGACGACGTCCGCCTCGACGAGCGCGACGACGGCGCGAGGGCAGCGAAACGCGACGACGGCGCGAAGACTTCGCTGCGCAGCCGCGCGCGTGTCCAAGACGACGACGGAAGACGCGCTCGTGGCGACGACGAGGACGAAGACGACGACGACGACGCGAAGAGCGTTTGAAGTTGTCGAAGAAAACAGAATGGAGACGGTGATGTGGACGTCTCCGGCGAGCGCCGTGAGCGCCATGGCGCTGTGGTCGCTCGCGGATGGCGGGCTGGCCGAGGGAACGGCGAACTCGTACTACGCGACGCTCTTTCTGTTCGTCCTGAGCGCGCCGGGGTTGTACTCGCTCGTCAAGCGAAGCGCGAAGAGTAAAGTCGTGCGAAAGACGTTTGAGATCCCGGGACCAAAGGTTGAGGGCTCGGCGTCGCAGGATGATATGGCGCGGGAAATTAGCGCGTTTTTCCGTAGGAACAACTACGTCGTCGCCGACGCGGGCGAGGTGATTACTTTTGAGGGTAACATCGCGCCGGAACGAGGCACGGCGGCGTACATCACGTTCTGCGTCCTCATCGGTTTGCTTTGCATCGGTCTCGTGTGCTCCATCGCCCTTCCGGGCGGTGACGCATGGTACGGTCTCGCGTTGCTCTCGCCGCTCTCTGGTCAGTACTACTTGGATAACGCCGGACGCAAGGAGCAAGTCAAGGTGAAGATGGTCACCTCGGACGACGACATGACGGTGGACATCACGGTTGAAGGCGACCAGGAAGAAGTCGAGCGCTTCCGCAGAGAGCTCGATCTCACGCCGAAGGGTATGGTTCGCGTGAAGGGCGTCCTCGAACGCGCGTAAAAAGTCACCCCTTTGAGCACTGGCTTCCAGAGGATGCGTGTCTATTACGATTCGACTCTTCCGCACGTCGGTTTCATTCCTCTACGACGACATCACCAATAACTTCTATTATCGAACTCCCAAACGTAAACGTTAATATAGCATCGCACACTGCATTTCAAAACAACGTCGCGCCTCCACACCTCAAAGCGTGACTCCTCTCAAGCGCGTATGGGTCTCGCTGCCCTGTCCTCCTTGCCTTCACGCGGTGCCTTTAACGCCGAAGAGATCAAACCGACACAGAACAAGACTGTGGTATTGCGACCTTACGTTTCCGCGGCGTCTGTGTCCTCACTCAGCGAGAAACAGCGCGTGAGGACGGACGGAACGAACATCTTGATCCGTCAGCTTCAGCAAAGCAGAGCCCGCGCCGAGGCTAGGAAGCGAGCGCAGCGGACGCAAGCGGCGTTAGAGGCGGAGGCACGGTCTGCGGTCCACGTGGAGGAGGCACGTCGTCGCGAGAAGGAACAGAGAGAGGCGCTCGAGCGCGCCGCCGGTAAGCAAACGGCGCCAGTCGACGTGGAAGAACCGTCCACTTCGAAGCGTGACGAGCGCGCTGAGAACGGCTCTCAGCGAGCCGGCCATAGTGACGTGAATCCGTTCGCTAGAAAAAGAGGCGGTGCTTCACGTTCAAACGCGAACGATGGTCGAGACGCCAAGAGAGGCAAGTCTAAGTGCTGACGACGGTTCAAATTTGAAAACTATGGATTTTTGGGCCAACGCCGATGGGACCATCGACGCCGCAGGCTTCGCACACGGTGTCCAACGATTGTTTGACGGGCTTGGTGCTATCGATGGTCATTGGAAGGATGAGACCAGTGAATTACTCGCCAAAGCAAGCGCTCAAGGATACGGCGTTCTCACTCCTGAAATGCGAAGAGTGAAATGCGGCGACGTCGTCGAGGAATCGAACGAAGTCATAAGTGCGGACGAAATTTTAGAAGACGAAGTCGACGACGCGAGCATCGTTCCGAACCACTGCGGCTATCTTCGTGAGTATCGCATCGTGTACTCTCCCACCTTTCGAGTGCCGGTGTTGTGCGTGCGCGCAAGAGACGCCGCCACTCGACGAATATGGAGCACCACCAAGTTTCTTCATGCTTTGCGGAGCGAACAATCGCACCCAGACACTGACGATAACCACGCGTTACTCGCACCTTATTTGAATCCACATGAACGCGAAGATGGCGACTGGGCATGCGTGCATCCGTGCGCCACGGCGCGAGTGATGGCGTTGCTGTCAGAGTCAAACACAGCCGGCAGCTTGTGCTTACGCGCCGAGGCTTACCTCAGAATGTGGTTGAGTGCGTTTGCGAGAGAAATCAATTTAGAAATTTAGATTTAGTCATCGTGGCCTATGCCAAACGCCGATTCACGAGATTGTAAAAGTACCGGTACACTGTTACACGTTCGAGAAATCTATAGGACTAAAAGCCGCATCACCGATGCGACGTCTTCGAACCACGAATCACCGCATCGCCTCGACATTCTTGAAAGGAACACGCTCGACAATCACTCGTAGTTCCTCTGGATCTAAATTCCCTTGGGCGATGAAGAGCCGTAGCATGGTCTTCAAGTCGTCGATGTCCTCGCACGTTCGCGCCTTCTTCACGATCTCTCTCTTCAGCGCGCTCTCGTCGCGATACATGACCCAAGCATCCTCCAAACCTAATACACAATCAGAAATCGACGGTTGAGGTCCAGACTTTTCCCCTCCGGCGCGCTTCGGCGGCGGATTGAGAGCTCTGGCTCTCGCCCACGCGTCCGTCTTTGCGCGCTCCAGCTCTCGCACGAGAGCGTCAAACGCATCGCACTCCTCTAGCAAGCGCGTGAACACTCGATCCAGCGCCATGTACTGCGCCTCGACCACCGTCCCGACCAGCTCTTCGCTTCCCAGCGTCGACGCCGTCGCGCTCTCAAGCGTCGGCAAGCGCTCGTATGCATTGACAGCAGTGGAGAGCAACGCCGTCGCCGCCGCGTGACCCTCGTCCCATCGCTCTCGCGCCGACGCGAGCTTGCCGTACGAGTCCCGAAACGACTTTAGCAGCGCCTCCATGGCGTCGACCCCTCGCCCTGTGCACGCGCGCGCCCGTGACTGAGGTTTACAGTTTCCACCGCAGTCTGCAGCAACTCGCTGGAGCCAGAGAGGACGACGTCATTGATCGCCGCACACTCTTCACGGCGGGAATATGTCCGCAGCGACAGCCACGCGCGGTCGCGCGCTGCACCTGTACCGAGAGTTTCTTCGCGTCGGTCGATCCTTTAACGACTACAACGTACGTGAGTACGTCAAGCGACGCGCCGGCGAGAGATTCCGCGAGAACAGAGGGTTGACAGATGCGGAAGCCGTGCGGGAAACGCTCGCCGCGGGCGAGAAGGAGCTCGAGAAGACTCGAAGACAGGCGACGATTTACGCGTTGTACGGCGAAGTGCGTCGTCCGAACACGATCGAGGTGTAGTGGGCGTCGGTTGACGCGATTAGCAACCGTTGATGATTAGTCTAGAGGGGGGCTGACGGCCTAGAACTTGTATAACATTTCTTCGTTTAAAACAACCGTTCGTTCGTTACGTTGGTATATTGTCTGCTAGCTGCGCGTTCATCTAATGTTGCTATACAAAACTAGGCTGCGAGAGAGCGTCTCACGTCTTCTTGAGCCGCTCGCATATCTTCGACGTCGTCCATACGACGGAGCGTCGATTTGAAGTTTGTACAAATAGCCTCTTGCGCCGAGGCATCACCAATTGTTTTGTCAAGTTGGGTGTGTTCCAAGTGCGCCGCACGTCTAGCAGCGGCGAGACACACGGATTCAGGAAGCCCAGCTAAGCGCGCGACGTTGACGCCGTAACTCTTTGGACAGTTGCCGCTCGCGAGCGTGTACAAGAATGTGACAGTCTCTCTCCCATACGTGTCTTCAGAAGAATCGGTGGAAATTTCCACGCGACACGCCATGTGCGCGAGGTACACGTTTGGATCGCACACGTGCTCGTCTGCGAGTCTGTGGTAGTGCGTGCTGAAGAGCGTGCGGCAACGCTTGTCGATGAGGTACGAAGCCACGGCGCACGCGATGGCTGTGCCGTCCGCAGTTGCAGTGCCTCTACCGAGTTCGTCTAGCGCGACGAGGGAGTTTCTCGTAGCTCTGCGAAGCATCGAACTCGTTTCACTCAGTTCAACCATAAAAGTAGACTGACCTCCGGCGAGGTTATCACGCGCACCCATTCGAACGAAAACAGCATCCATGGCAGTCATTTCAAATCGAGACGCGGGCACGTCCGCTCCAATGTGTGCCATGATTGCAGCCAAGCAAACTTGTCGTAGATAGGTCGATTTACCACCCATATTTGGACCCGTGATGAGGCAAAACGCGGCGTGTTCACCGCCGAGAAGCGCATCGTTGGGGACAAAGGAACGAGCCAGCGACGCCGCGCACGGATGTGATAACTTTTCTGAGATGAGCGTCACTGGAGCATCATCCGACGGTGCCGCAGATACCTTTGGTGTACACACCGCTCCGCAAGACGCATACATCTCTTCGCTCACGACCGCGAGTGAGCCCAAGACATCGATGACCGCGCCGATGCTGGCAGCTGCTTGCCAGTGAGAAGCGTTCTCACAAAACTTTGCCACAATGCGACGGAAGACGCCGGCGAGCGCGTCTTCGCGCGCCTCTTCCGCCGCGACTCGCGCCGCTCTGAGCGGTATCAGCTCATCGCAGGTGAATCTTTCGTAACCTTTTCTCTTGCCTTCGCGTACCCAATGATGCGGCACTTTCGAGGACAGTCTATCGGGCACTTCAACCAGATGCGTATCCTTGTTGGCGCTCACAAAGCAGACTTCGCTCTTGTGTCCACCCAGGCTAACTCGAGCCTTCTCCAACCAGGTATCCAATTCTGCGTCAGCGGCAGCCAACTTATCTTCCGCTTCGTCCAAATCTTCATCGACACCACGAGACGGTTCGATGCGCCCACTACTCTTCGCTGCGTTCCAATCGAAAGCTGATTCCATCTCATCCAACGCGCTGAGATCAGGCATTGCCAAGCCACCCGTGGCGGTGTAAACATCATCTCTTCGCGCAGCGGCGTCGCCTCGTACACACAGAGCTCGCAATAATGCAGACTTCTCACACGTCTCTGTACAAGATGCGATAGCTTTCGCGGTGTCTCGAACGGCTCGAATGCCTTCGAGTGCCGCGAGGAAATCGTTGAGCTTGGCCCTTGCCGCATCTTCGTACAACACGACGTGAGAAGCGTCTCTTCCCTTGCCACTACTCGAACCGACAACTCGAGATACGGCTCTCTCCGTGTCTGGAGCATCTCTCAAGAGACGTCTCGCGACCCCAGTCGCCTCTATGCCACAGCCACGCATTGTGGCGAGCGCTACTTGCCTAGTTTTAATCGCATCTGCGTTTGTCAACGGCCTGCACATCCACTGGCGTAGCAAGCGTCTTCCAGGACCACTCACACAACGATCCAAAGATGCGAGAAGCGTACCCGTCGTGCCTCCAGCTGTGTTTTCAAGAACTTCTAACCCTGAAAGAGCGGCGGCGTCCATCGCGACGTGCGTGGCGTGCGCCCAACGAGCGAGCTGATCCTTTGCGTCGATGCGCGTCGTGTGTAACGATTCCACTCTTCCTTGCGGAACGAGATCTGCGTCGATGAGCGCGGCGCGAAGATAAGCCACGATGGTGCCCCAAGCACTGAGCCCGTGCTCTCGTTCCGGCGCGCAATCGCTGTCGCGCAAATCCTTGATTGCTTTCGGCAGACCGCCAGTGAAAGCTTTGAAGTAGCCTTCGACTTCAATGTCCTGCAGAGCGTCGCTCGCGCTCGTCACTTTAAAGTTGCGCAACTGTGCAGACGGGCACATGTCTAGCACAGCCATTTTTGCACGAGCACTCAAGCCTTGCGGAGGAATGAGAATTTCCACGGGACGAAGCTCGGCCAAAGCGGTGCGCAAGCAATTTGCGCCTTCGTCGTCGCACCAGGAACCGACGAGGAATCGACCTGTACCGCAATCAGCCGCACAAATGCCCACCCATGCCCCTTCTTCTTCTCCTTCGTCGACGATGGAGCATACGAACGCAGCATCCGGGCACGAATTGAGCATGCCCGTGTCCACCATCGTGCCTTTGGTCAAAACTTGCACCATTTCACGACGCACAACGGTGTCTTTGCACGTTTTATCCTTCTTTTTGCGCTCAGCAAGCTGGGCGGGAGTCTCAGTCTGTTCAATGCAGACGACACGGTGGCCGTTGCGCGCCAATTGTTCGGCGTGCATCGCATAGTTCTTTTCAGGGAAACCAGCGTGCGGTTGCTCGCCGCGCATGTACATGAGTCCCAAATCCCTGACGCCAATGTGTGCGTCCATTTCAAACATCTCGTAAAACTTGCCCATCTTGAAGAGAAGCACAGAATCAAAGTTTGCAGCTTTGAATCGCCACCACTGCGCTTGCCCAGGGGAAACGGTCCACACAGTGCCGTTAGCGTCGCGAACCTTGGGAAACGAAGACGGCAGCAACAAGGTGGTCGGATCGTAATCGGGCGCGTCCGGCCTGCGTCCCTTCGCATCCTTAATGTTCTCGGGTTGTAAGAATGGAAACTTTAGCTTATCGCGCGCCTCGTACTGCTCTGGGCCCGCAGCCCCGAGAACTTCAGCCGCGCTGATTTCTTTCGGTTCCGAAGCCTTGACCACGACACTCGTCGTCTTGATCGTCGTCTTGCCTCGTCCGTTTGTGGACGACGAACCGCCCGTCGACACCTTTGATGTGGCTGGTTTCTTCTTTTTCACCGGCGACTCGCTCTCAGAAAAATCTTCATCGTCATCATCCTCGCTCTCATCCTCGCTCATCTCGTCGTCGAACGCCTCGTCGTCGTCGATGTCGTCGTCATCTTCACTTGCGTCGAAATCGCTCTCGCTCGCTTCGTCCTCGCTCGAAGACTCTGCCAAAACAACCTTCTTCCCCTTCGTCGCCCGTCTCGGTCTCCCCTTCTCAACCTCTGTCGCCACCATCTTTTGTTCAACCGCGGCGGTTTCGTCATCCACAACCTCCGCTTCCGTCTCTGGCGGCGTCGATACCCCGGAGTCTTTCACGGATGCTTCGCGGCGTCGCGCAGTCTTCTCCTCGCCCTCCTTCACCGTCTCCTCCTTCTCCACCTCTGTCTTCGCGCGTTTCAACGTTTCCACATCCGTTTCCACTGGTACCTCCTCGCGTTTCGACTCCGTGCTACCGCCGTTTTCCTCTCTCGGACGTTTCGGCGTCGGTGCGAAGAAGGATGCGATGGAGCGTTGTCCAGGCGGTGGTGGTGCCTTACTCGCGCTTCCCATGCCGTTGCCGTCCCGTTCCGACGAGCCTGTCGCGCGTCTATACCTCAACTCCCCGGATGCCCTCGGGTTGTTAGGATCAGCGTCGTCGGTTCGATCAACGCGTGGACGTGTGAAGACGACTGAGTCGTCAGTGGAAAGTTGTGTGACAGCTGTGGGTGAAAATTTTAAATTTTTTCTCAGCGACGTCTCGCGCGCGGTTTGGATTTCTTTTCTTTCTAACGACGCTTGTGATATTAAAATCGGGTGCGTGGAGACTGTGAAACGGGCGTTTATGCTTTGATTAATTGATTTAGTCGCGGTAGCACACACGCTTGGCGACGCGAACGATGTCGTCGACGGTCGGGAGAGCCATCTTTTCGAGGTTTTCGGCATACGGCATCGGAATGTCAACGCCAGTGATGCGCTCGACGGGGGCGTCGAGGTGATCAAACGCGTCCTCGTTGACGACGGCGGCGATTTCAGCGCCGACGCCGCATTGGGGCCAACCTTCCTCGACGACAACCAGACGGTTCGTCTTTCGAACGGAGGAAGCGAGTGCGTTGCGGTCGAGCGGGCGAAGAGATCTGAGGTTGATGACTTCGGCGTCGATGCCCTCGGCTCTGAGCTTTTCCGCAGCTTCGAGGCAGTATCCAACCATCTTGGAGAAGGCAACGAGGGTGACATCCGCCCCTGGTTTCATGACGATCGCCTTACCGATGGGAAGGACAAAGTCTTCGTCGAGAGCCTCTTGCGGCAATGTGAATTCTTGGCCGTAGAGAAGTTCATTTTCGAGAAAGACTACGGGATCCGGATCACGAATCGCCGCCTTGAGCAAACCTCGGGCGTCTTCGGCGTCGTACGGGGCGAGCACCTTCAAGCCCGGAATAGACATATACCACGCGGCGAAGCACTGAGAGTGCTGCGCGCCGACACCGGCGGCGGCACCGTTTGGACCTCGGAACACGATAGGAGCCGAAATGGCGCCGGCGGACATGTACAATGTCTTGGCCGCGCTGTTGACGATGTGATCGATCGCTTGCATGGAGAAGTTGAACGTCATAAACTCAACTATTGGTTTGAGTCCCATGAAGGCAGCACCGACGCCGAGACCGGTGAAACCGATCTCGGTAATCGGCGTATCGCGAACGCGTTCGGCGCCAAACTTCTGAATCAAGCCCTTCGTAATCTTGTACGCGCCTTGATAGTCACCAACCTCTTCACCCATGATGAACACCTTTTCATCACGGCTCATCTCCTCACTGAGCGCACTATTCAACGCGTCTCTCACGGTCATTCTCGGAGAGTCAGCCGGGAGTTCTCTCGCGACAGGCGCCGCGAGCGAATCATCCGACGTCACTCGCCCCGCCGCTCGAGAGTTTCTCAACGGCACACCTTGCTCCTTGATTGGCCGGTAATCCGGTCGTTCCAAAACCGCCCGCGATGGCACGCTCGCACCCGTGTCTGCCGCTCCGGCATCTGCGCCACTTGTCGCTGTCTCTCCGGCTTCCTCCGCCACGTAATCGGCGAACGCCGCAATGTCCACGGCGTCCTCTACCATGACGCACACCGCCTTACCCACCGGAATATCGTCCGCATCCCCCGCCGGGACGAGAATCTTTGCCAAAAACCCCTCTTCCATCGACTCCATCTCCATCACAGCCTTATCCGTCTGCACTTCCGCGAGAATATCCCCCACAGCGACGGCTTCGCCTTCCTCCTTTTTCCAAGCCGCGATCCCTCCTCGCGTCATCGTCGGCGACAACGACGGAAACGGAATCACCTGATGCGCCGGGTACGTCTTCGACGCATACATCGCGCGAGCGCCGACACCATCGAACGCCCGCGCGGACCACGCCGCGGTGGACGCGCGCACGCCGTCGACGCAACGACCTCCTTGAGACAGCGAAGATGCGCTCCATGCATCCACCGCGAACGCGCGCGCGAACGCCGCAACGCGCGAACGCGACGACATGTTCGCGACACCGGTCGATGAAAACGATGAAAAGAAACCGCACGAAACGGATCGATCGCCCACGGGTGGTTGACGGCGGGTGTTCGTCGCACGCGCGGTGTGACGAATTCGGAATGTGTACCAAGTCGGCATCGCCGAAAACCCGCGTGTGGGTAGGTCTTGTTCGTCCAACTGATGGTTCGTGAACCGTCTTTCATGGACCCACTCGGTCCAATGTCGTTGGCTTCGATGGACGAACAGACGCACCGCAAGTGCCGACGCGCCGCGCGTCGATCGATCGAGGAATCGATCGACGGTGAATCGATCGGGGTGGGTTTCTTTGGATTTGAATACGTGAAAACGTCCGACGTGCGAACGTCGCGTCGGCGTGGATACGACTTTGATTTCACTTCATTCGCTCGCGCGAGTGAACAGTAATAGCAATCCTTGAGCAATCGAACGCGAAAACATGAGTGAAGAACGGCCGAAGGAAACGGACGGTCGGGTTTTGGAGTGCGGAATACATGGCGCGATCGCGAGGTGCGCGAGGGGATTGGACGGGGCGCACAGATCGGCGAGTGAATCGCAGGAGGAGTTGGCGGCGAGGGTGGATCGGTGCGCGCACGAGCTCGAGGTGCTCACGGCGACGCTACCCGAGTGGTCCGCAAACGAGCGAGCCGAGGAGATGAAGAGACTGAGAGGACGGATTGATGGGCTCGGAATGCGGTCGAGGGAGTTGCGGGAGAGGGTGCGGAAGTTACACGATGGGTTGAGCGCGATGCGAAGGGCGGATTTGGGGGCGTTGGGGGAGAGGCACCCGGATTTGCCCGAGCGGGCGAAGGCGTTCAAGTCGGAGGGTGAGCGGGCGAGAGAGGCGACGGCGGCGTCGGTGGGTGGGCTCAGGGCTGTGCTCGCGCTCGGTGATCGAGGGGGCGGTTGAGACTGTGTAGAACTACTAGGATTTTCGTGTGCATTACTAAACAAGGGCGAGACTCTCTAACGCGTGGAACCCGTGAAGCGTCCGCTTCCCGGTCCGAGCTTGAGCTTATCCTCCATGATTGTGTGCGTATCCAACCGCGGGGCTTCCGACGACATGGTTTCCATGTTCAAGTAATCCTCAAAACCGAACCGATCGATGTCCCCAGTCATGATTTGTAACCCGAGACGCTTGCTCGGCGTCGGTCCGCCTGGCAGACGTTCCACTCGGCTCAAAATCTGTCTCTCGAGGTCCAACTTGGCTGGAATCGCCGCGCCGTGCGCCTGCGCCATCATCTCCAGCTTTTTTCTGTACTCACTTCCGTTCGCTCTCTGTGTCAACAAGTCGCAGGTTTCGCGCATCGACCGTCAGTCGTCATACAAAGAAGGTCAAAACTGAACGTTTTCGAGAGCTCGATCGAATCCGAATCCGCGCCCCCGTAAAGATTTTTATTTGATGCGCGCATCGCCGTTCCGTGATCGTAGTCGCCGCCGTCGTCGCTCCGTCTTTTCACGCACCTCCTCTTGCATCGCTTGCACCGGGTGTTTCGTCTTCGACGTTCCAACCTCACGCGCCGCGGCGAGTCCGAGGCGCAGCGTGTCCACCGGTCTTCTCAAAAACTTGATCTCGTCATCCATCCTTCCCTTTGTCGTCGTCGGTTCTTCGTCTTCACGCGCGGCTCTTCACGCGTCGGCAAACGTCTTGTTTCCTCTCGCGTCGATGCACGCGCGCGATGGGTCGGCCGATCCGACGCGTCGGTCGCGTTGTGAGGCGCGCGCGCGTTTTCCTCAGTTGAGGTCAGGAGAGAGCGGTTGGAGAACGGGTGATGTGATGTCAAACTCCCAACGCGTGTGTACCTGGTGTAAAAACTACAATCAAAAAAGTCTCTGATGTGTGATCTATTCGCGCGCCGCTGGTTGCTGGCCTCGAGCGTTGGCGCGGATTTGTCTGTTGAGCGCTCGCGCGCGTCGGCGTCGCTCCCTGACGGTCTGCTCGCGTCCCAATTTGGGCGCGGGTTCGCCGAGCTCCGTCGCCAGTTGAGCCTTGAGCGCCCGCTTTTCCTCTTGCGCGGCGTTCCACGCAGCCATTCGCTCGCTCGCTCGCTCGTAGTACGCCGTTCCGTTGCGCTCGTACTTGAGCCACTCGTTCCAGTTATCCGTATCGCGCGGGGTCTCATCGATGCCGTACCATTCCGGAAGATAGCCGCCGACTTGTCGCGCGGGTTTCAACTTTGACTCGGCGTGGAAGCAGTTGATCCGGCTCTTGTACGTCGTGTATCGCTCATCCTTCGTGCTGCACATGCGGAGCATCAACCAAGCGTCTACCATGTCTGCCCCGCGGTGGAAGACGATTTGCTCGTAAATTTTATCGACGAAATTCGGGCCGATGAGGTAGCTCGATAAACCCGCGCCGCCGATCATCCGGTTGACGCGGTACATGTACATCATGTCTTCGCCCGATTTCCACTGCTTGACAAACTGACCAGAGTTGACGAAACCTCTCTTGGTAAAGATGAGATCCGCGCGATGCGGCGCGTGGTCGACGATGCTCTGAAGATGCTTCGGAGGCGCACCGAGCCACCATCCGCCGTCGCTCTCAAAGATGAAGGACCATTGGTTGTGTCTCTTGGCGTGTAACCGCCACATGCGCATGTGAGAAAACAAGCACCCAATGTGATGCGACACTCCCATCGCGGCGCGAGGAAGCGTGTCGTTGTTTTTGTGCGCGCTGTGAAGGCTTTGAATGTAGTACAGCGCCCCGTACGGCCGCAACTTGGTCAACTCTTCGACGGCTTCATCCGCGAGTTCGATAGTCTCTGGCCACCTTGCGGGATAGGTTGCGCTCTCGAGCGTCACCAAACTCTGAGTCGGCTCGAGCCGGTACGATCTTTCAATCGATGCCTTGAGATCGAGAGCCTTCTTTTGATCCTTCACGCTCGCGTCCAACGCTATGATCATCATCGGCGTCTCTAACTTGCGTCTCGTCTTATTCTCCCCGTCCAAATACCTCGACGCTTCAAAACCATTCACACCCAACGGCGTCACGTACTTGGCTGCGTCTACCTCTTCCTCCGTCATCGGCACCTGGTCCAGATCATTCATCGCCATAAACTCTGTCGCGACCATCCCACCATTCGAGTATCCCTTCCACGGCGGCGCCGGCGTCACCTGTGGCAATCCGCCCAAACGCGGCGTTCGCCTCGCGTCGGTCCCAACCTCCCCGTCTCCCCGAATCCGTCGCGTGTGTCGAAGCATATCATCCGTCATCGCCGCACCGACGCACATCGTCGCCAACGCGCCGAGCGCGACGAACGCCATCGCGCGGGTACGCGCTCGACGCGCGCGCGGTTCCGCGTCAAAGTATTCATCCGCAGCCGATGGATTCGGTGACGCCGACGACGCCGACGCGCCGAGGAGTCCGTCGCGTTCGGTGTGCATCGTCGGTGAGGTGTCTCCACGTTCGTTCGTTCGTTCGCTCGCGGTTTCCGCCGGTCGTTCGCGACGCGACGAAGATTGAAGACGGACTTCAAGCTCCATTCGCGTGGGTGTTCGCGTTTTTAGTGTTACTCTCAGTCGTCGTCGCAGCCGAGCGAACGAAAGAGGCTCTCCAAGGAACGCGCAGCGCGCGATCTGGGACTATGCGACGGAGAGCGCGGGAAAGGCACACAAATGAAAGAGCAAAAAATGTGATGATTGATACCGGGGAAGCGATGGCGCTGAGATTAATGTTACATCG
>Ga0255774_10000957_pt1 | contig 24654 bp, 20 predicted proteins | sample 101ome_17_FD_179972 | JGI IMG/M metagenome (GOLD analysis project Ga0255774, IMG submission 179972) | Coastal salt marsh microbial communities from the Groves Creek Marsh, Skidaway Island, Georgia - 101407AT metaG (version 2) | ecosystem: Environmental > Aquatic > Marine > Intertidal zone >... | reverse complement strand
AACTATGCGCGTCGAGTCGTCCGCGATCGATCGCGCGCGCGACGTCGCGAGTCGACGCATCGACCGCGCGATCGGGGTCGCGTGGAAACCCTATCGATGGATGAAACCCTGTGGGCGACGCCGACGCCGCGAGGGGGGGGGCGCGCGAGCGCGAGACTGACGACGACGACGCATCGCGCGTATACACAGCCGCCGTCGTGACGATGGCGAAGATGACGCCGAAAGAGGCCAAGCGTCAACAGCGTCACCGTAAGATTCGCGCCAAGGTGTCCGGCACGGCGTCTCGCCCGCGCATCTCCGTCCATCGCTCGAATCAACACGTCTACGTGCAGGTGATCGACGACGAAAACCAAGCCACGATCGCCGCGCTCGGGACGATGAGTAAATCCGTGAAAGCGGTGATCGGTGACGAGGAATGGAAGGGGAAAACGGTCGCGTCCGCCGAACAAGTTGGGAAAATGCTCGGTCAAATGTGCGTCGACAAAGGCATCACCGCCGCCGTGTTCGACCGCGGCGGATTTCTCTACCACGGGCGCGTCAAGGCGATCGCCGACGGCGCGCGCGCCGCCGGCGTCTCCATGTAGGTTCGCGCACACCGCCGTACACAGTAGTAGTTTGCATTCGTCGTATTTTTTTTTTTTTTTTCATCACGCGCGTCCTCCGCGCCCTTCGTTTCCTCGGGACGACGAACGCGCCTCGTCTCAGCGCGTCGTCGTCCCCATCGACGTCATCCACGACGACCGTCCGCGCGCGCGATCACACGTCGACGCGCGCGCGCGCTCCCTCGAATCGACCGATCGACGCACGCGTACGATCGTGATGATGCTGACTCACACGACGACGCGCGCGACGACGATGCGCGCGACGGCGATGCGTCGACGATCGACGACGACGACGACGCGAACGGAGGGACGAATGATGCGAACGGAGGGACGAATGATGAGGACGCGGGCGAGCGCGGGGGGTGTCGCGCGCGTCGTGGTGGTCGCGTCGGCGGCGGCGGGGACGACGACGACGCGCGCGACCGGAAGCGCGAGCGTGAAAGGGACGGTTCGTAAACAAAACGAGGATCGGTACGCGACGTACGAATCCAACGCGGCGACGGATGGGACGCCGACGACGATGCTGAGCGTCTTTGACGGACACGGGGGGGAGGCGGTGAGCGAGTGGTTGAAGACGAAATTGCACGATATCATCCTCGAGGAGTGGGCGAAGGCTGATTTTCCGCTCGAGGCGTTGCGAGTGGCGTGCCTGCGGGCGGACGCGACGTTGGTGGCGCCGCCGGAGGGGTTTTTCGCGGCGTTCGGCGAGCGAGGCGTCGGCGGGTCCAAGTGCGGGAGCACGGCGGCCATCGTGGCGTTGTATGAAGAGGGCGGTTCGACGCGGTTGTGCACGGCGAACGTGGGTGATGCGCGTATTTTGTTGGTTCGTGATGGAAAGGCTGTGCAGTTGAGCGTCGATCACGTGCCGGACGACGAGGCGGAGCGGAAACGCATCGACCGAGGCAATCCCAACTTGCGAAAGTCTCTCGTGACGTTCACCGAGGGATCGTGGCGCGTCGGCGGTGTCTTGGCGCTCTCGCGCGCGTTCGGTGATTCCTTCTTAAAGGAAAGCGGTCGATTCGAGGGCATCGGCGAGAAGAACGCGGATTACGGCAGCGGATTTGGGTTAAACGCCGAGCCGGATTGTTACATCGAGCAAATCACGCCGGCGGATTCGTGGGTCTTGCTCTCGTCGGACGGTTTGTTCGAGAACCCCGAGCGCGGTGGCGGCGGTGGCTGGACGAACCAAGAGCTCGCGGACTATTTGCTCGCGGCGCCCGCGGATAAGGATCCGGAGACGCTCGCCAAGGAACTCATCGAACAAGCCGTCGCCAAGGGGAGCACGGATGACGTCACCGTGCAGTTGTTGCGTCTGTGATTGGTTGGTTGGTTGATTGATTGAGCGTACGAAACACCCTCTTTTTAATGCGCACACGCACTGAAAACACGATGTGAACGAAGACGCGCGACCTCGAGACCGAACGCGACGGCGAGAGCGACGACGACGACGAGTGGGAAAAAGCTGCTCTTCATATTATTGCATCGTAGTCAAACAAAACCGCATAGAAATCGTCGCGCGTCGTCGAGTCCGTCAATCCATGAGATACCCAGCGATGAAACAGAGAAAGAAAAACGCCAAGCTCCCGTAAATCAATCGCGACTTTTCACCCTCCGTCATCGCGTTCGTGCCGAGACCGTATCCTTGATTTTGCTCGAAACCCGCCACCTGTTTCCCGAGCGACTTAAACTTCGTCTTATCCGCCCCGCACGTCGGGCACCGCCAGTCATCGGGCAAATCCTTAAACTGCGTTCCCGCGGAGACGGGATAGAAATCATCCCCAACCTTGGGCTTGTATTCGTACATGCAGCTCTGGCACTGCCAGTCGCCCTGCCCTATGACGGCGAATCGCTCCTGAAGCTCGGGATTATCCCGATTCAGCGCCCCTGACTTTCTGTTCGTGTTCGCGAACATGTACTCATCGCTCTCTTCGTTTTCACCGCCCTCGCTCGCGCGCGCGACGACGGACGCGCGCTCGGCGCACCGATGAATCGTCGCGCCCACCGATGATGACGTCGTCGCCCATCCCTTTCGCATCGCTCTCGCGCGTCGCGTCGTCGCCGTCGCGCGCGTCGTCGTCGTCGCGACGACGCGCGTCGTCATCGTCGTCATCGGCATGGTCGCTCGCGAGACGCGCGTCCCGGTCGCGCGCGGCGTCGTGTGTCGCGCCCATCATGGACCGGGTCGCTCGTCGGGACGCGCGCGCATTCGTCGACGGGGACACCGCGATTGCGTCGCGCGCGCGAGAGACGCGAGGCGATCGAGGACGCGTCGACGATCGACGACGCCATCGTCGTCGCGTCGGCGTTCGCGAGAGACGCTCGGACGCGCGCGAGAGACGGTGAGGGCGCGTCAAACGTCGCACGGGAACGAACGCGTCGGTCGAGGTCGTTCGTTCGTCATGCCCGGACGCACGTGGACGCGAGGCGCGGGCGCGGGCGCGACCGAGACGACGGCGACGGCGTCGACGTCTTCGAAACCCGCGACGGCGTCGTCCGGTGGGACGAAGCGTCGCGCGACGTGGACGAGAGATGGGTCGAGAGACGACGCCGACGCGACGGCGGCGTCGAGACGACTTCGCGCCGACGCGTCGGCGTTCGAACCGGCGAGCGTCAAGGCGCAGCGCGAGGCGCTCGAGGCGAAGATGAAAAAAGTAGAGGAGGAAAAGGCAAAGCTTCGCGCGGCGTTGGAGCTCAAGGCTCGAGAGGCTCGAGAGAAGAAGGCGCGGGACGCGGAGCGAGCGGCGGACGCGGCGAGACGCGAGCGCGCGGCGGGTAATTTACTCAGCGGATTCAGAGGCGTGCGCAAACGAACCGGCGACGAGGGCGACGACGCGAAAGACGGTGGTGGTTTCGTTAAACCAGAGGTGAAACTTTCGCAGGAGGAGATTGAGCGACGCGCCGTGCAACGCGTACAGCTCGCCGGGACGGATTGGCAGGTGCTCGATTTACCGCCCGGCTCGCAAAAGAAATGGGTGACGAAATCCTACCGCGAGCTCGCCAAGCTCTTACATCCCGATAAGTGTTCGGCGCCGGGCGCGAAAGAGGCGTTTCAAAAGCTCAACAAGGCGTACGGCGCGTTAAAGTAGGTAGATTTTTAGAGATTCAATTCGATGCAGCCTCGTCGTCTATAAAAAAACGTCTTCTCGTCACTTTCTCGCGCGAGCGAATCATCGCGCGATCGCGCGCGTCGACGCGCGTCGGTGCGTCTCGTCGACGCGCGTCGTCTCGTCGTCGCCATCGTCGTCGGAGATCGCGCGCGCGCGCGCGCGTCGCGTCGTCATCTATAATCTGATTTCGCGCCCATTGGGCGTCGTCGGATTCTCGACGACGCGCGCGACGACGTAGACATGTCTCGACCCGATGACCCGACGCCGTGGTTCGACGTTCGCGCGTTCGAGCGTCTGACGACGCGCGCGACGGAGACGACGCCCACGACGACGCCCACGACGACGGCATCATCGCCGCGCGCGCTCGAACGCGAGTGCCTGGACGCCGCGAGCGCACTCGACAACGAGCGCCTACGCGCGTGCGCGTGCCGCGACGACGCCTTCGCCGAGCTCGCGTCGTCGTTACCGTCGATTCGCGACTCGGATCGGTTCGTTCGAGACTTACGAGAGGACGTCGAGCGAACGCTGGAGACAAACGCGAGCGCGCGCTCGGAGCGGGACAACGCGCGCACGCAAAAAGCGCTCGTGGAGAACACCGTCCTCCGACGCGCCGAACGCGCGCACGAGGACGCGAGACGACGCGTGTTGGAGGTTCGAGACACGCGCGACGCGCTCGTCGAGCGAGCGATCGACGCGTGCGAACGTCGAGCGTCGCTCTCGGACGCCGAGGCGGCGTCGCTCGCGCGCGATTTGTCTCGCGCGGCGGCGACGACCGCGCGGGGCGTCGTCGATCGTCAACGACTCGACGCCTTCGTCGACGCGCACGCGACGTTGACGAGGAAAAAGTACGCGTGCGCCTTCGTCGCCGACATCGCGAGGTCGACCGACGACGACGCGTAATCCTCGTCGTCTTTTCTTCTTCTTCTTCTCTCTGTACAAAACAAGTGTGAAAATTAAACCGATCGTCCCGCATTCTCTCGCGCGCGACCCATCGCCCGTCGTCGTCTCGACGCCCACCGACGCGCGATGACGACCGCGGGAACAGACTCGCGCGTCTCGACCGCTCACGTCGCGTCGTCCCGCGTCGCGCGTCGGTCCAGACGTCCATCAACACACCGTGTCCCGGATAAGATGCGCGCGTCCCAGTCGCGCGCCGCCGGCCCGTCCGCGTCGCCCTCGCGTCTCCGCGCCGTCTCCGACCCGCGCGAAAACGTCGCCGGGAACCCGTTCGAACAATCCTCCGACGCGGCGGACGAACGTCGCGCGTTATTCAACGATATCGCCCCGGTGTACGACGCATTGAATGACGCCCTGTCGCTCGGGTTGCACCGCGCGTGGAAGCGCGCGGCGACGAAATGGATCGAGTGCGGGCCGGGCATGCGCGCGTTGGACGTGTGCTGTGGATCTGGGGACGTGGCGATTAAGATGAGCGCCATCGTGGGTTCGAGTGGACGGGTGACTGGGTTGGATTTCGCGGCGAATCAATTGACGCGCGCGGCGGAAAAGGCGGCGGCGGCGAGACGCGGCGACGGCGGTTCGGCGGGGGCGAGGATGGCGCCCATCGAGTGGGTGGAGGGCGATGCGTTGAATTTACCGTTCGATGACGACGCGTTCGATTGCGCGACTATCGCGTACGGGTTGAGAAACGTGAGTGATATACCCAAGGCGTTGGATGAATTGAGACGCGTGTTGCGACCGGGCGGAAAGCTCGCGGTTTTGGATTTTAACAATCCCGAAGACGCGACGACGGCGGCGGTGCAAGGATTCGTGTTGGATAACGTCGTCGTCCCGATCGCGGATCTCAACGGTGTCGCCGCGGAGTATCGGTACCTTCGACCGAGCATCGAACGGTTTCCGCGAGGGAAGGAACAGGTGGAATTGGCGCGCGCGGCGGGTTTTCGCGAGGCGAAATTTTTCGAGTTGAGTCCGGGCGGACTCATGGGATGCCTCGTTTGTACGAAATAGAAGAAATGTCATCGTCACAAAAACTACGTACCATTACAAAAACAACAAAAGAACTCGTGGGACTCGTTCGTTCCTTCGTCAGAGACCCACGAGCGCGGCGAAATAGAGGGGAAGCACGAAATTGTCGACGCCGTCGTCGACGAGTTCGCACGCCGCCGTCGCGACGCACGCCGCCGCCAATTTCACGGTGTCGATGTCCACGCCGACGAATCTCGCGGCGATGAACGTGCTCGCGGCAAACGCGATCGCACCCTCGAGCGTCTTCGGGGACTCGTCGCCGAAGACGCGGATTCGACCGATGGAGGAACCGACGACGGAGGCGAAACTGTCGCCGACGCCGACGGCGAGCAGTCCCGCCCACGGCGCGAGCGTGTTCGTGTCCTCCACCGCCGTCATCCATACCGGCGCGGCGATGCCGAGCAAGAGCGAAAAGTGATCGAGTATAATGAGCGACACCACGCGTCCGTCGACAAATTGGGCGAGGAGAAGACTGAGTTTCCACCCGAAGACGCCGACGCCGTAATAGGCGTCAAAGACGCGCGCGCACTCCGCCGCGGCGAAGAGCGCGAACGCGGCGGCGAACGCGACGCGCACGAGCTCGCCGTGCGCGCTATCTCGAGTCAACGTCGGCGCGAACATGACGACGACGAGCAAGTGAAACGCCTTGCGTCGCATCGTGAGCGAGACGGCGCGCGCGTTGTACGCAGCCGTCGCCGCGACGACGACGCCCGAGACCCAGAGCGCCGTCAGCGTCTTCAAACTCTCGGCATCCGTTCGCAGCGTGTATCGAACGACGCCCGCGAGTAGATTGGTTGCATTCTTCGTACACGCGCGGTAAAACAGCTCGGGAATGACGAACGCGGCGCCGATGACGACGGCGCGCGTCGTCCCGTTCGCCGGTTCGGGCCAACACACCAACCGCGCGCTCGCCGACAAGAAGCACACGCCCGCGAGCGCGAACGCGCACGCCAACGCCGTCGCTTCCGACACTCCATCCGGTGCGTTCGAATACGCGCGCACGCACGCCTCCAAGACGATCGCCGCGCCCAGAGACAGCGTCGTCGTCTCTCTCTCGCTCGCCGCGCCGGCGAGTCCCCACCCGAACGCGCGCGCCGTCGCCACCGTCACCGCGTCCGACGCCAACGTCCCCGTCACCACGCGCATCGCCACCATCCACATCACAGCGCTCGCGAACGCGCGCTTCGCGCTCGACGGCGTCCACGCGTCGACGTACGCGACGCTTCCCGCCGCGCTAAACGCGCTCGCCGTCGCCGCCGCCGACGAATATCCACTCGCGCGCGCCGACGCCGCGCACAGCGCCCACACCGGCGCCAATCCCGCGAGCGCGCCGTACGACGTCGTCGCCGAATCGCGCGCGTCCGCGTCCGCGTCGCGAAGCGCGCGACGCATGGCGCCGAGCGCGGCGAGAAGCATCATGGCTAACGACGTGAGCGCGCCCTCGTCCACCGTCGCGGTCGACGCGAGGCGCGCGCGCGCGAGGTAGAGCGACGTGCATCCGACGAGAAGCGCGCGCGCTTGAGAAGCGCTCGGCGCGGCGACGCGCGACATCACGTATGCGGGCGCGTGGGCGTGTGTCGTCGACTCGGTCCGCATTTGTCGCCGTCGGCGGCGAATCGAATCGAATGACGACGACCTCGAGCGTTCGCGCGAGCGTCTTCGCGCGTCTTCGCGCCGCCGGCGCGTTCGACGACGACGACGACGACGACGATGAATGGGAACGCGGCGTCGTCGACGACGCGCGCGCGACGCCGCGAGAAGATGATGTTGACGGTTTGAATGTGATTCGAGCATCTTTCCGTCGACTTCCTTCGCGACGCGCGCGACGCGTCGACGCGCTCGACGACGACGACGCGTCGCGCGTGTTATTCTTCGCGCTCACGTTTTGGCGCGAAAAGACGCGCGTGGGCGGACGCGCGCGAGGTGGGCGCGAAGAGGTGGGCGGGTGAGTCGACGTCGACGTCGAGACGGTTTTCGGGGTCGCGAACGCCGCGGGAACCACGCCGCGCGTCACATCGAGACGGTCGGTGGACGCGAGTCAGAGCGAGTAAACGAATCAATGAAAGAGCGGCGCGTGTCGACTCGCGACGCGCGCGCGCGGCGTCTTCGCGTGGCGGCGTTGGCGTTGGCGTTGGCGTTGGCGTTGGCGTTGGCGAGCGCGAACGTTCGCGCCGCCGAGGGATGGACGCGCTCGAGCGACGGTAGAGCACGCGGACGAAGTCTCGTGGACGTCACGGGATCGGCGTTTTTCGACGTGTTCGGTTTCGAACTCTCGGCGGGGGCGGTGTTCGATCCCGTGTGTGAATTTTTAAATCCGTTTCTGGCGCCGGAGTATCGTCTGAGCGCGTGCGAACGCGACGTCGCGGCGGAAGACGCCGAGGAGTACGAGGAGTACGAGGACCCGGTCGCGGGCGTGGATGAGGTCGAGGGCACGTTCGTGAACGGGGTCACCGGTAACGTCGCGGGTGGGATCGGCGGCGGCGCCGTCGGCGGCGTCGCCGGAGGAAGCGCCGGATTCATCGGCGGCGGTCTCGGCGGCGCCGGTGGAATAGGCGCCGGCGGAATAGGCAGCGGTGGCGGCGCGCTCGGTCGACGATAATCGTGAAAATATCAGTGTAGCGTCTCGCCGTGTAACGATGTTTCTTTCCATGTTGTACATCATGCGCGTAGGCGTAGGCGTAGGCGTAGGCGTAGGCGGCGAGCGACGAAGGCGAATGCGGAAACGAAAGCGAATGCGAGGCGACGACGAAGGGCGCGAGCGATCGAGTCCAAGAAGAGGATCGGTCGGCGGTGATGCAGAAGCGCAACGTCGAGGACGTCACGGCGAGAACCACGAGGATGTTGTTCCCGGAGGTCGACTATGAGAATGAAGACGATGAGGATACGACGAGTACGAAACCGACGAGTACGAAACCGACGAGGATGACGAGTAAGACTGAGGAACACAAAGAATCTTTTAGGCATCTCCGCGTTTCCTTTTATGTAACGCAGTTTTACTTACACAAGAATTTACGATCAATCACGGCCTTACACTTGTGTAAGGCGGCGATTAAGCAAGAATGGAGGATTATCCGCTTTTATTAAGCTTCCGCTTTTCGCGACGCCGCGAGCTCTTGCTGCAAGGCCATAGGCACGGGCTCATATCTAGCGAGCTTCATGGAGTAGTTAGCACGACCCTTGGTCATGCCGCGCAACTTGGAGACGTAGTTGAACATTTCGGCGAGCGGGACGAACGCCTTGACCGTCTTCATGCCGCCCGGCTTGTCGCCGAGCTCGTTGACGGCGCCGCGACGAGAGTTCAAGTCACCGATGACGTCGCCCATGGATTCTTCCGGGGTGATGACGTCGACTTGCATGACGGGCTCCAAAAGCTTGGGCGCGCACTTGGCGATGCCCTCTCTAAACGCGCCCTTGGCGGCGATCTCGAACGCCATGACGGAGGAATCGACGTCGTGGTAGCTACCGTCGAACAAGGTGGCGCGGACGTCAACGACCGGGAAACCGGCGATGATACCGGAGCCCATCATTTGTTCCAAACCGCTGGCGACGCCCGGGATGTATTCCTTCGGGACGGTGCCCCCCTTGAGTTCGGTGGCAAACTCGAAACCGCTACCCGGCTCGAGCGGTTCAAACTTGATTTGAACCTCGGCGTATTGACCGGAACCACCGGATTGCTTCTTGTGGGTGTACTTGATTTCAGCCGGCTTGGAGATGGACTCGCGGTAGTTGACTTGCGGGGCGCCGACGTTGGCTTCAACCTTGAACTCGCGCTTGAGACGGTCGACGATGATGTCGAGGTGAAGCTCACCCATACCTTCGATGACGGTTTGGTTGGTCTCTTCGTCGCGGGTGAAGTGGAAGGACGGATCCTCTTGGGCGAGCTTGATGAGACCGGTGGACATCTTTTCGACGTCAGCCTTGGTCTTCGGCTCGATGGCAACCTTGATGACGGGATCCGGGAATTCCATTCTTTCGAGAATAATCTGCTTCCCTTGATCGCACAACGTGTCACCAGTGGTGGTGTCCTTGAGACCACCGATGGCGACGATGTCACCGGTGCGCGCAGTCTTGATGTCTTGACGCTCGTTGGCGTGCATCTCGAGGAGACGGCCGATGCGCTCCTTCTTACCCTTGACGGAGTTGTACGCGTAGGAACCCGCCTCCATGACGCCAGAGTAGATGCGGGTAAAGGTGAGGGAACCGACGAACGGGTCCGTCATCACCTTGAAAGCCAAGGCGGAGAGGGATTCTTCGTCGGACGCCTTGCGGCTGAGCTTTTGCTCGGCGTCGTCGACGGCGGTGCCTTGAACATCCGCGATGTCGGTCGGCGCCGGCAAGTAGGCGAGGACGGCGTCGAGCATCGGTTGGACACCCTTGTTCTTGAACGCGGAGCCGCACATGACCGGCACGAAGGCGAGGTCGCAGGTACCCTTACGGATGCACTTGACGAGCTCTTCCTCGGTCGGCTCTTCGCCTTCGAGGTACTTCATCATGACGTCGTCGTCTTGCTCGACGGCGATTTCAATCATGTTGGCGCGCATCTCCTCCGCCTTCTCCTTGAGGTCATCCGGGATTTCGGTCACGTCCCAGGACGCACCGAGCTCTTCACCCTTCCAGACGAGCGCCTTCATGGTGATGAGATCGACGACACCGGCGAAGTCTTCTTCGGCGCCGATGGGAATTTGGAGCGGGCACGGGCGCGCGCCGAGATTGGACACGATCATGTCAATCGTTCTGTAGTAGTTGGCACCCATGCGGTCCATCTTGTTGACGAAGCAGAGACGCGGCACGCGGTACTTGTCGGCCTGACGCCACACGGTTTCAGATTGCGGTTCAACACCGGCGACCGAGTCAAAGAGGCAAATAGCGCCGTCGAGCACGCGCAACGCCCGCTCCACCTCCAAGGTGAAATCGACGTGCCCCGGGGTGTCGATGATGTTGATGCGGTGATCCTTCCACGCACACGTCGTCGCGGCGGACGTAATCGTAATACCACGCTCTTGTTCTTGTTCCATCCAATCCATCGTCGCGGCGCCTTCGTGCACCTCACCAATCTTATGCGAGCGTCCCGTGTAGTACAAGACGCGCTCCGTCGTCGTCGTCTTCCCCGCGTCGATGTGCGCCATGATTCCAATGTTACGGTACTTTTCCAACGGGATCGAGCGCGCTTCCGCGTCGTCACCCTTGGCGGCACGAATCACGCGCGTTCTCGGCGCGCGCTGCTGCGAGACGATACACACAAAGAGCGCGGTCAGTCACTCATTCATTCATTCTCATTCATTCACTCATCCGCCCGACCTCTCCCAGGGATAAGACCCGACCCGGCGGCGCGCCCGTTCGACGCTCGACGCTCGACGATCACCGCCGACGCCACCACCGACGACGACACCGCGCGCGCGATAAAAAATAACTCCTTCGTCCGATTCATTCACCCTCCCCCCCCTCGCCTCGCGTCTTCCTCCTCCGCGTCGTCACATCCACCCCTCGTCGCTCGCGTCGCCCTCGCGCGGACGACGTCACCCACTCGTCTTCCGCGTCGACGTCTTCCCCGTCGACGTCTCGCCATCGCCCGCGTCTCCGCGCGCGCACACACACTCGCGAAAATCACGCGTACCTCGGTCCGTCTCTCCGCGACGCGCGCGCGCGCGCTCGCCGTCGTCATCGTCGTCATCGTCGTCGTCATCATCGCGTCAAATGGACGCGAGCCGTCGGCGTGTGACGCGGTCGCGGTCGTCGGCGCGTCGTGTGGGGGGGGGTGAGGAGACACGTGTGGGTGGTTTAATAGACGAATACGTGATTCGAGTATGGGTATGTGGGAGGGGTGTGTTTTTTATAGTGTGACGGGTCGTGACCGGTGGGGACGTGTGTCCACGCGTGCCACGCGTCCGGTTTAGGGTTTAGTAGGGTTGAGCGTCCCGATCGATCGATCGATCGAATCATCGTCGCGGTCATCGTCGCCGATTCGTCGGTCGTCATCGGTATGCGCGCGACGACGACGGTGCGTCGAGGGGTGTGGTGCGCGCGACGACGCGGCGAACGTGCGGTGACGCGGTCGCGCGCGGTGGTGGTGGCGGCGATCGCGGTGGTGGTGGCTTCATCGTCGACATCATCGGTGGGTGGGACGCCGCTGTCGCCGTCGCATCGTCGAGAGGGAATCGGTCGTCGTCACCGCGTGAGGTCGACGTACGGGGCGCGAGCGGTGCGGGCGAACGCGCACGTGATGGCGTCGTATCCAGCGCCGATCGTGGTCGAACCTCGGGACGGGTCGCCGGCGACGAGCGCGTGCATCGTGTTGCACGGATTGGGCGACACGGGGCGGGGGTGGGCGGGCGCGGCGACGCAAATCGCGACGCCGCGAGGGGAAAAGGTGCGGTGGATCTTTCCCACGGCGAAGACGGTGCCGGTGACGCTTAATGGGGGGATGCGCATGACGGCGTGGTTTGATTTGAACGCGTTGGACGAGGGGTCCATCGTGGACGATCGCGTCATGATTGAAGAATCCGCGAGGTACGTCGACGCGTTGGTGCGAGAACAGATGGAGGCGGGGATTCCGAGCGAAAAGATCATCGTCGGTGGGTTTTCGCAGGGTGGGGCGATCGCGCTCACGGCGAGTTTACGGTCCGAGGTGAAATTGGGCGGGTGCTTGGCGCTCTCGACGTATTTACCGCTGCGCGGCGATTACCCGGACAAGTTTGGGCCGCACGCGCGCGCGTTGAAAATTTTCCAAGGGCACGGGACGCACGATATGGTGTTGCAGTACGCGTACGGGCAAAAGTCGTACGAGTTATTAAAGGAGAAGGGGATCGACGTCGAGTTCAAGACGTACGCGGGCATGGCGCACAGCGCGTGCGCGGAGGAATTCGACGACGTCGCCGATTTTTTCACTCGGACGCTCGCCGCGTGAGTATATATAAAAGCAATACTGTACCTACGTTTTCTTCTTCTAGAATTATAACAACACAACGACTATATACATACTACGTATACACACAGAGACGGATACGACTCGCGCGCGCGCGGTCTGCACTATCGTTCGCTCGCCTTGCTCGCCTCGACGGATTCGTCGATCGTCTTTTCGCTCACGTCTTCGTGCATGTCCCAATCCGGGATGAGGAGATAGATGAGCGGAACGGATAATAAAGGAATGATGAGTCCGCTGATCACCAGCAACGGCACGAACTGGTCAAAGTTGCATTCGCCTCGCACTAAATCGGTATGAATGCCCACAAAGGTCATCGACGCCGAACCCAACGTCAACGCCAACGCTTGGCCGACGTTTACGGAACCGGCGAGAACGGTGAACATGGTGCACTCGACGTTCTTATCGACAATCTTCGCGAGCACCGTCGCCGCGGGGAGGTAGGTGAACACGAAGGCTATGCCCTCGATGATTCCCTCGCTCAGGACAAAGGCGCTCCTGTCGTCGACGCCCATCTTGACGTTCCATCGCATGATGATCCAAATGTCTGACGCCTTGGCCACCACCTTGGTGAGCGTGGCGACGAGAAACGTCAATCGAACCTTTGATCGACTGAGATACTTTTGAAACATCCAAATCCCCATCGCTTGCGCGATGAGGGCGAACATGAAGGTGACGACGCTGTAAAAGACGTAATCAAAGTGCGGCCCGCCGGGCACGCACGACTCGTCCTCCGTGTACCAATACGTCTTCGCTTGCTTGACGTTGACGCACAAAAACCGCTCTATGATGACGTACACGACCAACGACGCCGTTCTACTCTCTAAAAGTGCGTATACGGCACCCGTGAGTCCACCGAGAATGCACAGACAACACACGATGCAGAGGATGAGATCCGTCTCCATCGCGTCCAAGAGCTGCATGCCTATGACGCCGAGCGAGCACGCCGACACCGCGATGGCGACGCCGAAGAGGTTTCTATGTTTCTTCGCCAACGCGTGCGCGTTGAAATCGCTCCCGATGCGCTCTTCGGGTAATAAACCGAACGCGCTCGTAAAGATGAATTGCGCCGCGCACGGCGTCGCAATCCAAAATATCATTCTATAATTCTTGGCGTGTAACCCGAAATACGCCAACAGCGTCCCCACCATGCTCCCGACGGTGACGACGGACCAATCCCACGTCATTAAATCCGCCCCGAGGTGTTGTTTCGTTGACATCGCCTCGAACACTCTCGAACCCACGAGACACTCGCCGCCCGCAATCAAAAGATTCATCGTCAACACGTACGCCGCGTACTCCTCCGCGTCCTCCGGCCCGAACGTTTTCGTCGCGATAATCACCATGGACACCGTCCCAGCCAACGCGAAGAGCGTGAGATACGCTCTCTTTCTGTATCCAAACAGCGGCGTCGTGTCGGTGATGAGTCCGATGAGCGGCTTCAACATCCACGGGAAACTCACGAGCACTTCAAAACGCTGAAACGCCTGCGCGCTGAATTTCAGGTATTTTTGCGCGTACGGTAACGACGTCGTGCTGATTATGTGCTTGGCGATGCCCTTGATGAAGAAATCCGCGGACACCATCGCCGCGAGAAGCTGCCAGCCGAACACCCTTTCGAGCCGCGCGGTGAAATCGACGAGACCTGACCACGGCGCGCGCGCGCACGCGCGTCCGTCGGACGTCGACGCGACGGCATCGTCGCCGTCGTCGCTACCGCGCGGTGCGTCCGCCGCCATGACGACGCGGCGCCCGTCGGCGTGTGCGGATGGCACTTGCGCGCGCAAAACAAAGTTGTATTTTAATCGAGGTGAGGAACCGTCGAGGAAACGTCGTCGTCGCACAGCGCGCTACGAAAGGTCTAAATTACAGAATGTATCGTTACTAGGAGTCACGTTGTCATTTATCGTCGTCAGAGGTTTTGGCGATGAGCGGCGCGCGCTCGCTCGCCCCGTCGGGGGCGTCGCACACGGGTTCGCCAGTCTCGAAATCCACCGTGTCTTGCATGTTCATGTTCGGCACGAAGATGAACGTGAGAGGAATGGACACCAAGGGCAGGAGCATGCCGCAGTAAAACACCAGGCTGGGTAACCCGGAGAAGTCGCACGAACCTCCTTCCGAGAGATCGGTGCGAATGCCCACGAAATCCATGGCGAAGACGCCGAGCGCGCTCGAGAGCGAACTCCCGAGATTGTTAAAGCTCGCCAAGATGGCAAACATGGTCGCCTCCATGTTTTCTGGACACATCTTCGACATCAACACCACGCTCGGCATCGCCGCCATCATGCCCACCATCGGTTCGAGGATGGTGTCGCCGATTAAATAAAACGCCTTGTCCGAAATTCCCCAGTCGATGTTCCAGCGCCGCACGATGACGTAGTCGCCGACGCTTCCGAGCGAACTCAAGATGGCGGACATCCAAAACGTGAATCGCACGTTGGCGTTGGAAAAGAAGACTTGGAACAAGTACACGCCTATCGCCGTGCACAAGCGCGCGATGATGGACGTGTACACGGAAAAGAATAGGTAATCAAAGTGCGGCCCTCCTGGATTGCACTTCTCGTCCACCGTGAACCAGTAACTCATGGCGCTCCCAAACGAGACGCTCAACACGCTCGTGACGAACAAAAAGAAGGTGACGTTCGCGATGGGTCTCGGTAACGCCGCGTACATGACCACGCTCAGCACCAAAGTCACCACCACCGACACCGCCAAGTCTACGTATTTATTCTCCGGTTGCATGAACTGCACCACCGCCAGAAAGACGCACATCGTCGCCATGAATATCGACATTAGAAATACCTTGTAGTTCTCCTTCCACAGTTTCCCTTCGAAGAACGACCCCGCCTTCTTATCCATCCCCCTCTCCGCCGCGTCACCACCGCTCTCATCCCTCGGCTGCACCTTTTTCTCCGGGAGCCACCCTGCGAGCGACGTGAACACCGTCTGCGCGCTCAGAGGCACGCCGATCCACATCAAAGACCTATAATTCTCATACTTGATGGAGAAAAAGCTACACAACGTCGCAAATATCGACCCAAACGTGATGCACATCCACACGAAACTCACCATGTCGCTCGATTTCGTCGGATGTTCTTGCATGCGTTCCGTGTACTTGCCCTCTGTCAATAAATCCGCCGTCGCCACTTGTAAATTAATTGCCACCAATCCCATCACGTACAACGCCGCCATTTCCGGCGTAAACTTTATCGCCGCCAACGTCACCACCGCCGCGCACCCGATCACCGACGTCATCGCGACGTAATACCTCTTGTGATACCCGCCTATCGGCACCAAGTCGCTCACCATGCCCATGATCGGTTTCACCGTCCACGGAAACATCGCCACGATGCCGTACCGCTGCATCTCCACCGCGGTGAATCGTAAATACTTTTGCGAGTACGGCAGCGCGGCGGTGCCGACCAGGGACATGAGCGCCCCTTTCAGACCGAACATGACGCTGAAGATGAATTTCAACAGTTCATCCCCGTACGTTTGACGAAGCGCGCGCAGTTCGGCGAGCGGGTGCCGAGCCGCGCGCGAGTCCGACGCGGACGCCTCGACGTTCGTCTCGCGTCTGTCGCGCGCATCGCTCGAGGCACTCATCGCGGACATCTCGACGCGCGCGCGCGCACGAATGACGAGGACGCGTTTCGCAAAGGTGTTGGGCTCGCCGGGACGAGGCGGCGGCGGCGACCGGGACGCGCGAGCGGGGCGACGAAGGACGAGACGTGGATGATCTATCTATGTACAACGCGCGCTACTGGTCTCGATGGTCGCGATTCGCCGACGTCGGTCGACAGACTCGCCGTCACAGGGTGAAAAACAGACCGATGAGTCCTCTGAGGTAGCCCACCACCTCGGCGGCGCCGAGCTTGGATTCGCCGTAGACGCGATCGACGAAGGAGATTGGAACCTCGCCCACGGTGTATCCACACCTCTTAGCGCGAACGATGATTTCCATCTGAAACACGTACCCTTTAGAGGTGACTTGGGAGATTAAATCTCGCAACACGTCGCGCTTGTAGCACCGAAAACTCCCCGTTAAATCACTCGCGCCGGGATTGAGCGCCACTTTTGCAATGTAATTCGCCACTCTAGACGTCAATTTACGACGTAAATCCCACCCGTGCACCCCACCACCGCGAGAATACCTCGTTCCGCTCACAATGTCTAAATCACCCGCGCGCTTGGCGTCTAAAAACGCCCCAATATACTTGGGGTGATGACTCAAATCCGCATCCATGATGACCACCTCCTCCCCGCGCGCGAATTCCAACGCGTACACGTACGCGCTCCCCAACCCAAGTTTCCCCGCGCGCGGTTTCAACACCAACAACTCATCATCATACGCCTCTCGCAAGCGTTTCACCACCCCTTGCGTGTCATCCGGACTCGCATCGTCGACGACGATGATCTCCCAGCGACCTCGCGCGTCGCCGTACGCGCGCTCGGATTCGCGAATCAATCGATGCAACAGCGCTACGTTGACGCGTTCCTCGTACGTCGGCACGACGATCGAGACAGATATTTTTTCATCCTTCATCTGCATCGATCGCGACGCCGATCGCGCGGTCGCGCGCGACGCCACGGCGCGTCGATGTGTGTCGCATTCGTGTGAGGTGGCGATGAGCCGCGGGGCGTGGGATCCGCATTCGTCGCCATGTCCACCGCCGTGCCGCCTCGACCGACGTTTAGCGACGACACGGGAAGCGAACGAACGTTTTCTCGCGACGAAGACGTCGAGGACGACGCGAGATCGGGCGCGCGCGGACGTTGGCGCGAAGAATTAGTCGGACGGGAACGACCTCGAGCGAATGATGACGATGCGTACGACGACGACGCGCCGCGACGACCGCGCGCGGAGGACGACGCGGCGGAGGATGACCTGTACGCGCACTTTTCGCGCGCGCGCGTCGCCGTGTGCGAATACGCGAGAGAAGACGCGATGGAGATTGCGAGAGAATTACAGCGGTTGGGCGCGTCGACGACGGAGCGGTACGACGACGACTGCACGCACGTCGTGACGCCGTTTCAACGCGGACGTGGGTACGAATTAGGCACAGAGGATGGGAAACTCGTCACGTCGTACGCGTGGATCGAGGATTGCGTCGCGAGAGGGCGAGTGGTGGATCCGAACGCCAAGGCGTTGTACGCGCCGTTGCGGAGTCCCGACGGCGTCGACGGTTTCTCGGCGCTTCGCGTGTGCGTGGACGGATACACCGGACAGGAGAAGTTGGACATCGTGGAATTGATCGAGGCGGCGGGGGCGACACACGAGGAAGAGGTGACGTCGGCGACGACGCACGTGGTGTGTTATCGAGCGGGAACGCCGACGTATCTCAAGGCGGCGACGTCGGGCGGGCGCGTCGTCGTCGTCAATCACGTGTGGGCCGAGGAGTGCGTGCGACAGTGGACGTTGCTCGCGCCGAGGAGCGATCCGAGGTTTACGAAACTCGGGATCGAGATTGATTTAGAGGATGAGATCGATCGCGAGCGACGGTTACGATCCGAGGCGGAGCGCGAACTCGACGAGGAGGAGCGACGCGCGCAGAGTTTGCGAGAATTGCTCGACGCCGAGGAACGCGAACGAGAAGATTTACAGCACCAGCTCGATGATAGTGAGTCTCAGCGCATGGCGTTGCGGGACATGCTGGATGGTGAAGCAGACAATCGCGAGGGCGTGCACGAACAGTTTCTTCGCCAGCGCGGGGACGTGGAGGAATTGCAGCGTTTACTTCGACAATCCGAGGCGAGTCGCGCCGAGCAAGAGTCGAGAATCGTGCAGGGCGAAGAGGAGCGTCGATCATTGCTTCGACAGCTCGAACAGACGCGCGGATTACAGACGAATCTTCAGACGCAATTCACGCACTCGCGTCAGGATCTTCTCACGCAGCTCGAACAACGTTTGGAACAAATCGAAGAGACGCGCGCCGAGCTCGCCGAGGAGCGACGCGCGCACGCGGAGACGAGACAGTTGTTGGATGATGAACGCAAGGTGCAATTCACCGCGCACGAGAAGATTCGAGTGGCGGAGAAGGAGGCGAAGACGGTTCGCGATCAATTGAACAACGAATCTCGTGAAAAGACGGCGTTACAAAAACAATTGGACGCCGAACGCAAGTCTCGTCTGCACATTTTGAGCGACTTTGACAACGAACGCAAGCAGCGCGAGCACTTGATCAAACAGCTCGAGGCGGAACAAAAGCTTCGTCAGAGTTTACAGCAGGCGGTGAGCGCCAAGGAGGAGCTCCGCGTGCGCGCCGAGGAGGAGATTCAACGTCTCAACGAAGACATTCAAGAGATGATGGATGAAATCGATAGACTCAAGACGTTTGAGCCGCCCGAGGTGGACGAAACGGAGAAGATTCAGGTGAAACTGTTCCTGGATGACGATATTCGATTCTTCGAGCTCGAACCGGACGTGTCGTACGAAGAGCTCGTCATCGCCGTCGGCAAGGTGATCATCGAATCGTACTCGATCAAGTTTGAAGACGCCGACAAGCACCACGTCACCCTGCGTTCGACGGATGACGTGCGCATTGCGTGTCGACAACACGAAAAGTCGGACGCCACCTATCTCAAGCTTCTCTTGGACAAGGCGGTGAAAGACAAGGGTGGATTTTTTGCCGCGCGTCGTAAAAAATCGAGCGCGTACGGCGAGGAGGAGGGCGGCGGTAAGTCTTCGCGTAGTCTCATGTCGCGCATGCTCTTCTTCCGTAAAAAGAAAGGCGACGATGAGGAGGAGGAGTAAAAAAGAGGGCGGCGGGAACGGAACGCGCTCGCGCGGCGGCGGCGGCGGCGGCGTAGTCTCATTATTTTTCATCATGAATAATCACGTTTGTGTAGTACAGTGTAATTGCAACCAAGTCAATATCTATAGTACAGTATGTGCTACGAAGTTTGTTCACCACGCTTTTCGCGCGTTTCTCGCGAGAAAGTGGTCGTCGGCGTTCGCGTCCTTCGGATCGGCGGAGGAGGTGAATATGGACGCGTACACGGATTCGTCGGCGTTGACCGGTGCGGCGGCCGTCTGTTTCGACCTCTTCGCGGCGACGACGTCGCCATCACCACCATCACTCGCGTCCCCGGTCGTCTTGCGTTTCGTCTCTCCCGGCAGCGGCGCCTCTTTTTTCAACTTTTTCTTCTTGTCCTTTTTCTTTTTCTCCTCTTCTAAAATCGACTTTAACAATTCGAGCTCTTCTCCGCGCGGATTGACGGGAATTGGCGTCGGCGCGTCGGCGAGCGTCACCCCATCGTTCATCTCCTCCACCGCCGCTTTCGCCTCGCGAAGCGCCTTATCCGCCACCACCACACCGCTCGGTCGCACGACGACGAATTTTGTCTTGCCGTTGAAATCTAAACCCGTGATGGGACACGAAAACACAGCTTCCGCCGCGCCGCACCGAAAATTCCTCGCGTTCACCGACTTTGACGCCGTCCCGTTCTCCCCGTCGCCCGAATCGCGTCGCCTCTTGTGAAATTTACACGTCACCAACGCCTTCATTCCCGTCACGTGTTCGACGCGTTTCGGCATCGGCGCACCGTCGACGGCTTTATTCCGCAACGCCTCGAGCACGGGTTCTTTATTATACAACGCTCCCGTGCGATCGATCACCACTCCATTTTCACACGTCTCCAGCGGTTCCTCCGTGAGCGCACACGTGAACCACCGCGCCAAATCTTCCTCCGCCTCGTCTCGGTCCCGCACCGTGCTCTGCGTCGAGTAGCGTACGAACCCGCCCAAACTCTCCTTTTTCCGACTAAACGTCGTCCCGCCGTTCCACGCGTACATCTCCAGATACGCCGATCTCGATTCCGCGCCCGTGGCGCCGCCGTCCCCTCCCCCACCGCGCAGACCCAACCCTCGCGACGCGTCGACGACGTCGAACGTCGCCCCCGCGTCGGCGTCCACCGCGTCGGCGTCCCGGTACGTCGCCCTCGACCCGTCTCGTCGTCGTCCAACCAGCGCGCACGTCATCGCGAGCGCGGACGATGACGTCGCGCGTTCGATGACGTCTCTCGCCGTCGTGCGTCCGACGACGACATCGCACGCGACGACGCGCGGGAGCGAGGCGCCGTCGCGACGCGCGCGAATGAAAATTTGTCCCCGGGACGGTGGGGCGTCGTCCCGCATGATCGATGCGTCGATGGACGATCGAGTGGACGAAACCGAGTCGTTTCGTGCGTCGCTCGCGTCGCGCGTCTCGCTCGTCGCGCGCCTCTCTCTTCGCGTCGACGAATGACGCCGTTCCCACTTCATTTCATTTCATTTTCTTCACGCGGGAACAAAACGTCGTCACTCATCGACGCGTCATGGACGACGATGACCCGTTGACGCGCATCCTGAGCGCGAGATACGTCGCCCAGGGTCGCGCCTCGCTCGCCGCGCGCGAGAAACTCCTCTCGCGACTCGTGTCGAATCGTAGGCTCTTACCCGAAGGTTTGCCCGACCAAGCGGTGGAACATCTCTTGACGACGCTCTCGACGATGGATTCGAATAATTTCCTCGACAACGTCGGCGTGGGCGAGCGAGAGGGACGGGTGTTCTCGTCCATCGTTCGACGTCGATGTTTCGGGATGTCGCACGGGATCGGACGGTCGGGAGACGTGACGGCGGAGCAGCCCAAGGCGTGCGGAAGCTCGGCGGCGCATAAACTGTGCGCGGCGTTGGCCCGGGACGCGTTGCGAATAGCGGGGATGCGAGACGTGGGGAAGCGCGTGTTGGTGTTGCCGCTGGCGACCGGGATGACGATGACGTTGGTGTTGAGCTCGATGCGATCGAGATGCGCGAGCGAGGGGAGGGAAGGGGCGAATTGTGTGATTTGGTGTCGATTGGATCAAAAGACGTGCGTCAAGGCGGCGACGTGCGCGGGATTGAAGGTTGTCGTGATAGATCCCGTGTTGAACGGGGATCAGTTGGAGACGAACGTGGCGGCGATCGAACGGGCGATCGATGAGGTCGGGAGGGAACGGTTGGTGGCGGTGGTGACGAGCACGAGTTGTTTCGCGCCTCGCGCGTGCGACGACGTCGAGGCGGTGGCGCGATTGTGTCGAGACAAAGATGTCGGTCACGTCATCAATAACGCGTACGGGGTGCAGAGCAGAGAGTTGTGCGCGCGCGTGAACAAGGCATGGACGGTCGGTCGCGTGGATGCCGTCGTGCAATCGACGGATAAGAACTTTCTCGTCCCCGTCGGCGGCGCGCTCGTGTGCGCCGGAAAAAACGACGAATCCGCGGTGGACGCCGTCGCCGCCGCGTATCCCGGACGCGCGTCCGCGTCTGCCACCTTGGATTTATTCATCACCCTCTTGTCCATGGGCGAAAAAACGTGGACGCGCTTGCTGGACGAGCGCGAATCGCTGTACGCGTACATGCGCGCCGAACTCGAAAAAGTCGCCGCCGAGGAGGGCGAACGCGTCCTCGCGTCGCCGAAAAATCCAATCTCCATGGCGATGACGCTCACGTGCGCGTCGACCACGGGTGCGTCGCCGACCATGTTCGGATCGATGCTCTTCTCTCGGTGCGTCTCTGGCACGCGCGTCATCGCGCCCGGAGAGACGAAGACCGTGGGCGGGATTGAGTTTAAAGGATTCGGCGCGTCGCACTCGGCGTACCCGACGACGTATTTCACCGCCGCGGCGGCGATCGGCACGACGCGTGACGACGTCGATCGGTTCACGAGCGTGTTGCGGAAGACGTTCAAGGATTTTAAGAAGAAGACACGGGTTGCGGCAGCGGCGGCAAACGAGACGTAGAATAGAACTATCATTTTAATTACACAGAGCCGCGCGCTTGATTCGTTTGTCTCACGCATCGCGTCTGTCGCGGGTTCGTTTGTTGCGCGAATACTCCGTCAACATCGCGTCGATTCGCTCGATGACGCTCTCGGCGATGCGCAACTGACCCGCGCGATACCAAAATGTCGCCTCCGCGACGACGTCGACGCCGAGAATCGCCCCATCCCGCGGCCGCGCCGCCACGCGCGCCGCCGCCGCGCGCATCTCCTCGGCGGTGTCTTTGAAATATCCGGCGAGCGCGCGAAGCATCTCGCACTCGGCGGCGACGTCGACGATGACGAAAGGGTGGTACTCCTCCCGAGCCTCGCTCCACTCGATGACTTTGTGTGGGGCATACAGCGCGCGCATTTGCGCCAGGAATCGGTCGAGAGATCCGTCGGCGGCGACGCGCGCGGGAAACGTCGTCACGTCGAGCTCGGCGACGTCGGCGACGCGGCGCAAGGCTTCTGCGCGCGCGGAGTCGATGTTCGCGGGATCGAAGCCCGGGATGGCGAATGGCAAACGATCGTATGGATTGTTCGCGAGACTGAAACCGTAATAGGCGACCAGTTCGGCGTTTTCTAAACGTCCGTACGAAATCGTAATCGGTTCGCCGGGAGACGCGCCTCGCGCGAGTTCCAATCGAAACGCCTTGGTGTCTCGCTCCAACGACGTGTACCGCACCGAGTGCGCGTGCAGCGCGTGGTTACACAGATACACGCCGGGCACGATGACCTCGCGAATGTCCAAACTCGCGGGATCTTGCACTTTCATCGCGTACGACGTCCACACGTCGTGCGCCAACGCGAATCGACGATATTCGCCGAAAATCTCTAGAGGAAACGCCTCGGGAACTTGCGCGCACAACGCCGGGAACAGCATGTCGTACTGTTTACGAACGCTCTGTTGATACTCGATGAGTCTGCTCGCGTGCTCCTGTCCCAACACGAATTGCATGGCGTCTGGATCCCACGCCAACGCCGTCGACGCGTGGCGCGGGAGCGCGCGCAACGCCGGCGCCCACTCCGACTCGCACTCGCTCGAGACGTCGTCGCTCAGCGCCGCGGTGAGCCACACGACCATGATGATCTGATCGCTCATCGATCCGGTCAACTGTTTCAATACCTCACACATCGGCGACGACGACTTGCGGACGACTTGTTCGACGCCCAGGAGCGCCGACCACGGTACGCGCGCCGCGCACTCCCCAGCCTCGATGCTCTCGGTCGCGATCGCCTCGCGCATGCCCTCGCGCACGACTCGACCGTCGAAACGATACTCGGCGCCTCGCGCGCGCGCCCATCGAAACATGTCCTCGCACGCGGGATCGAGCGCGCCGCTCGCCGCCGCGAACGCGCGGTCGCCCTGCGCCGCCGCCGCCGCCGCGCCCAATTTCACCGTCGCCGCGCGTTTCAACACCGCCATCGCGCGCTCGAGAACGAGACGCGCGCCCGATGACGCATCGTCTCGTCCCACCGCCTCCATCGCGTCCGCGATCGATCGCATCGCCAGTCCGTACGCCGCCGTCTCTCGACCCGGCGCGTCGCCCCCTCGCGCCCCGCCTCCACCATCGCCGTCATCTCGCGCGTACGCCTCGTCCGCCGCGCGCAAACTCGAGACGACATCCTCGATCGTCCGTCCGCACGTCTCTTTACCGCTCACGCTCGCGCACCGCGCGATCGCGAGCACGTCCCGCACTTTGCCCCGAATCGCACCCTCGTCGTCCCCGACGTCGAACGCGACGCCGTTCCCCGCATGCAGGACGCGTCGCGCCACGCACACCACCTCGTCGTCGTCCACTGGAATAGGCACCGTCACCGTCGGCATCGCGCGGCGCGCGCGGAATCCCCACCGCGCGCTCGCCCCGCGCGCCCGCGTGTCGAGGGAGACGAAGCGTCTCCTCGTCGTACACTTTATCGCATTCGTCGACGCGTCGAGACGACGACGACGGCGCGCGACGCGCGCGAGACGACGACGCGCGCGAGCAAACATGTTTTTTCGACGACGGCGCCGCGCGATCGAGACGGCGGACGCGCGGACGGTGGTGCCTTTCGGATTCGGCGCCATGTCCAAGAGAATGTCGTCGACCCGAGGCGAACGCGACGATGCGCCTCGTTCGTCCGTGACGTTCGAGACGGAGACCGAGACGGAGACGGACGACGACGACGACGATGGGTCTCTTCACGCCGTCGTCCCTCGGGCGCCTCGGTCGCCGACGCCTCGCGGGGACATCGAGGAGACGTCGCGGAGACCGGTCCCGGCG
>Ga0255774_10000956_pt1 | contig 24667 bp, 21 predicted proteins | sample 101ome_17_FD_179972 | JGI IMG/M metagenome (GOLD analysis project Ga0255774, IMG submission 179972) | Coastal salt marsh microbial communities from the Groves Creek Marsh, Skidaway Island, Georgia - 101407AT metaG (version 2) | ecosystem: Environmental > Aquatic > Marine > Intertidal zone >... | reverse complement strand
GTGGTATCGCCGGTTTCACTGATTGTATCTGCCTTCGCGCCGGTCAACGATGTGCGCGAGACCTTAACCCCAGAGCTGAAGTCCGCAGGTAGCGCGCTCTTACTGCTCGAGCTTCAGGAGTCAGCGGGGAGGTTAGGGGGATCCATTGCTCAGCAAGTGTCGGGTGCATTAGGTGGAGCTTGTCCAGATGTCGGCGACTATCCCGCGTTGGAGAAGCTCTGGTCTTGGCTCCAGGATCATACGGTTCGTTCATTCATTCACTCTCTTCATGACCGCTCTGATGGGGGCCTCATTGCGACCGTCAGCGAAATGATGTTTGCAGGCGGCAAAGGCGTGATGCTGGAAGTCGCAGAGTCGGATTCGCTTATCCCCTTTTTGTTCAACGAAGAACTTGGGGTCACTGTCGAGGTGGATTCAGGGGCGGTATCCCAGTTGCTTGAGTCACTCGAAGGAACGGGGATCAGAGCGATACGGATAGGCAGTGTCAGTAGTGATCCTAGGTTCAAAATCACCCAGGGCGGATCGGTGGTCTTTGAGTCTGATCTCGCCCAACTCCGTGAGAGTTGGTCATCCGTTAGCTATGAGATTGCTAAAAGGCGCGATCACCCAGAGGCAGCGGCGTCCGAGTTTGCACTCGAGACTGCAACCGAGCCCCCCGAATTGGTCCTAGATGTTGCTCCGAAGCTATTGACGTTAGCTGCGCCTCATAGCCGAGGAGAGATTAAGCCTCGCGTCGCTATATTGAGAGAGCAAGGCGTGAATAGTCATCAAGAAATGGCTGCAGCGTTTCGGCTGGCTGGTTTTGAGGCAGTGGATGTTCACATGTCGGACCTGATTGCGGGCACAAAGCGTCTCGCCGACTATCAGATGCTTGCGGCGTGTGGCGGCTTCTCTTACGGAGATGTACTAGGTGCTGGAACTGGTTGGGCCCAGTCGATTCTTATGAATGAGCGATTGCGCGATGAGTTTGCGAATTTTTTTAGGCGGCCTGACACGCTGACGCTTGGCGTATGCAATGGCTGTCAGATGTTAAGTCAGCTGAAAGACCTCATTCCTGGTGCTGGATTGTGGCCTAGGTTTGTAAAGAACGAGTCGGAGCAATTCGAGGCACGCTTCTCTCAAGTGCACGTGCTCCGTTCAAATAGCGTGGTGCTGAGTGACATGGTGGGTTCGCTGTTACCGATTGTCGTTTCTCATGGTGAGGGCCGCGTAGATACTGACGAGGATCGCCTGGCTCGACTTCGCGAGGCTGGACTGACGGCGATGGCCTTTACGGACCAACAGCGGGTGGCGACGACTCGCTATCCGATGAATCCAAACGGATCGCCCGGCGGACTCACTGCAGTGACCAGCGACGATGGTCGGGCACTCGCTATGATGCCGCATCCGGAGCGCGCGTTTCGCAGTATTCAGTGGTCGTGGAGACCTGATGACCTTAGAGAATATAGCCCTTGGTTTGCACTGTTCTTGTCGGCAGCAAAGCAATTTAATTGAGCGGCCAACGGGTTAGTTGCGAGGGTGTTGATTCAGTTTGAAGGGCGCTTCAGTGGCTGGACAACTCTCTCTCGAAACGGGAACTGCCCGGCATTCCGATCAGCGAAATAGCATTTGAGAGTGTCAGTGACCACAGGGAAGGAGAGCTCATCCCAGGGAATGTCGCTTTCCCCGTAGAGCCCAACCGCCAGGCTTTCCTCGCCTGCAGAAAAGTCGAGGTCGGAGAGTTCTGCTCGATAGAACATATAGACCTGCGAGATATGAGGCAGGCTGAAGAGGGTATAGAGTTCAAGACTGTGAACGCGCGCGTTAGCTTCCTCCAACGTTTCCCGAGCTGCGCCCTCTTGGATAGTCTCAGCATTTTCAAGAAAGCCCGCTGGAAGCGTCCATTTTCCGCGTCTGGGCTCAATCGCGCGCTGACAGAGCAGAACCTTGTCCTCAAAAACAGGTAAGCAACCTGCAATGATTCGAGGGTTCTCGTAATGAATATGACCACACCGACTGCAAACATCGCGAGGCTTGGTGTCACCAGCCGGAATGATACGCTCGACGCTCGCGCCGCATTGACCACAATAGTTCATGCATGGAGTATAAGCGCGAATGTTGAATTGTCCCAGATCGGCACTTGAGGATCATGAAAGTAACCGCCGCATTAAAGTCAGCGCTCCAAAACTACGAGCCTCCGCCGATCCCGCCCCAGTTTATGGACAGTGCCAAGGCGAGCGTGATGGTGCTGGTGAGAGAGGGCTCTCGGCCGACTATAGTGCTAACGGAGCGCACCGCCCATCTTAGTAGTCATGCTGGGGAGGTTGCCTGGCCAGGTGGGCGAGTTGAGCCTGTCGACGTGAATCCTCTGGCAGCTGGGCTACGGGAAACCTTTGAGGAAATTGGCGTTCCTCAAGCGGCAGTGACGGTGATCGGCGAATTACCGGGTGAGATATCGAAGTTTGGCCTTTGGGTCATGCCTTATGTGGGCTTGATCAGTGCTGATCAATCGGTAACTGCTAATCCCTCAGAGGTGGCATCAATATTTGAGATTCCAATGGATTGGCTCTCTGCGAATCCACCAAACGAGATAGAGCGGTTAGACCGTCACGGAGAAACGCAGTGGGCGCCTGTCTATTACTTTGGTAACTACCGAGTATGGGGTTTAACCGCGCTTATCCTTGCTTCACTGGTCGACATATCGGGTATCAGTGACCACGAGCTGGTTCGATGAAAGCCCTAGATGGTGTTCGATCGGGGCGCCACCCAGAGGTCCGTGTTACCCTTCTGACGTGAAATGGTGAAGCAAGCGGATAGTTGACTGCCGCGGGGTAAAGGGGAGGACCAAATGATTTATCGACTAGGAGAGTGGGCGCCAGAGTGTCACGACGACACATGGGTTGCGGATAACGCGACGGTGGTGGGGCGAGTGAAATTGGCTGCCGGCGTGAGTATTTGGTTTAACGCGGTTTTGCGGGGCGATGGCGATGAAATATCCGTGGGTGAAAACAGCAACATCCAAGATGGATCAGTGTTGCATGTCGATCCCGGATCGCCGCTTTCGATTGGGCCTAACGTAACGGTGGGGCACAAAGTCATGCTCCATGGTTGCACGATTGGCGAAGGATCGCTGATTGGAATCAATGCGGTGGTGTTGAACGGCGCAAAAATCGGCCGCGGTTGCTTGATTGGTGCCAACGCGCTGATCCCAGAGGGCAAGGAGATACCCGACGGGTCTCTGGTTATGGGATCACCCGGGAAAGTGGTGCGCTCATTGAGCGACGCTCAGATGGCCGGGCTGAAAGCAAGTGCTGCGCACTATGTCGAAAATGGGCGTCGTTTTAAGCAAACACTGACGCCCCTTGATTAATGGTTTCGGAGTGAGTTAGTTGCTAGCGACCCCTGAGGCTCGTCGCCAGCCAAGAATGCGGTTGCTCCCGCGGCGCTATAGCGGCGCTTGAAATCGAAACGCCGAATCGCTCGCTTGGCACTGCCTGCCGCCCGAGGTATAGTTGCGCCCAAGAAAAACCACCCCTGGTGGACATCACGACGAGTGTTTAAGACCATGCATCAATCACTCACACTACAGACTCTCTTCGAAAGTGGGCTTCCCGCCGCACCCGCTCGTCTAGCGCTACTACGACTGCCGTTGTAGGCGGCCGTTACCAATTCCTACATTGATCCGAGCTTCTAGCGAAGCAGCTTTCAATCCGTAGTCGAGAACCCAATATGAATTCCCAATCTAGCAAGTCAGACGTTACCCAGGCAGCTAATGAGCCGAGGGTCATGCCCTTTAAGAAATACAAGCCTTTCCCCAAAATCGATTTGCGGGATCGGACCTGGCCAGATCAGGCAATCACGCAAGCACCCAGATGGTGCAGCGTTGACCTTCGCGATGGTAATCAGGCGCTCATCGAGCCCATGTCCCCCGATGAAAAACAGCGACTCTACGATTTGCTGATCGAAATAGGATTCAAAGAAATTGAGGTGGGGTTTCCAGCCGCTTCACAGACGGATTTTGATTTTGTTCGAAAAATCATAGACGAGGGGCTCATTCCTGAAGACGTCACCATTCAGGTGCTCTGCCAAGCCAGAGAGGAATTGATCCAACGAACCTGCGAGGCAGTCGCTGGTGCGCCTCGCGTCATTTTCCACTTATACAACTCAACCTCGACACTGCAGCGGCGGGTGGTCTTTGGTATGTCTCAAGAAGAGATCATCAAGCTTGCCACCGATGCCACAGACATTGTGAAGGCCAATACTCGTGACCTTGTAGCCTCTGGCACAGAGGTCGTTTTGGAGTACTCACCAGAAAGTTTTACGGCAACAGAAATGGACTTCGCAGTGGACATCTGCGCAGCGGTAATGGATGTGTGGTCGCCCGCGCCAGACGAAAAAGTCATCTTGAATTTGCCGTCAACTGTAGAAATGGCGACGCCCAACATCTACGCCGATCAGCTTGAATATTTTATTCGCAAGCTGCCCAATCGCGAACAAGCCATCATTAGCCTGCATACCCATAATGACAGGGGTACGGGTGTTGCCGCCTCTGAATTGGGGTTGATGGCAGGCGCTGAGAGAATAGAAGGCACTTTATTCGGTAACGGCGAGCGAACCGGTAATTGTGATGTGATTACTATGGCCATGAATTTGTTTTCGCAGGGCGTCGATCCTGAGCTGTATCTCAAAGACATGCCCAAAATTGTCGAAGTATCTGAGGCCTGCACAAAAATTCCGATTCATGTTCGCCAACCCTACGCTGGAGACTTGGTCTTCACGGCGTTTTCAGGCTCGCACCAAGATGCCATCCGCAAAGGAATGGCTTACGTTGAATCGGGCTCAGAGGAGGCATGGGAAGTACCGTATCTGCCCATCGACCCCGCGGATGTCGGAGGCTCTTATCGGGAAACGGTCCGGGTGAATAGCCAATCAGGCAAAGGCGGCGTCGCGTTTGTGCTTGAAAATTACTTCGGAGTGCATTTGCCAAGAGAGCTTCTTCTTGAATTGTCGCCGATCATCCAGCAGGTCTCTGAGGCCGATGGAGGCGAGCTGACGGCAGATGTAATCTGGTCAACGTTTGTTTCAGAGCTAGTGGAAGTTGAGGGGCCTTATCAGCTTCTTAGCTACGATGTGAAAAGCTCGAGTGCTGAGAAGGAAACGTGTCAGGCAGTGATCAAGATCGCCCAGAGTGAAATCAGTATTGCGGGTGAGGGATCCGGCCCCATCGACGCTTTCGTTTCAGCGCTCTCGCAATCGATCAACGAACCGCTGAACGTGGTGGATTATCAGGAATACGCGCTCAACGAGGGCAGTAATGCCAAAGCAATCAGTATTATCGCGTTGAGCGATGGCGAAGGGCAAAAGCACTTTGGCGTGGGTATCAGCGCAAACACCACCACCGCGTCTTTCAATTCGATTATCGCAGCGCTCAATCGGAAGTGGCAGCAGTAGAGCGACTCGTTCGTCACCGAAATGGGCGCGAGCGTTATCTAACGCCGGTGTCCTTTCTCAAACTGTCGTGATTGGCTGCCGCGCCCAGGGAGCCCGAGTTGGACGCGAACCTTGTCGCGTGCCTGACGATCGGGTACTTGGCGGGTAGTCTGTCAGGGTGCAATTGTGTAAGGGCTTGCTTGTTAGGCTTTATTGAAATCGCGCGCTCCGCCAGATGACGCTGATGGCCGAAGAGACGAGTGGGCAATCTGTTTATTCTTTTGGGGTGAATCTGGTCCCCGTGGAAGCTTGATACTCGGTGGTTCACTGGTTGAAGCGCTGTTCATCGATTGAATCGCTCCCTTTTTCAAATTATCTCGTGACTGGTGAGCGATTCAGTCTCGATCCCGGTACCGCGGACATCCAGGTTTCGGGCATTATCGAACGCGTTCAAATGGTTCGGGGTCTAGGCTAGACTCGGATTAGCTCATGCGGTTGGCGGAGATTTTTTTTGGATAGCGAGTTCGTATTGTATCTACTGGTTGGGCTCCTGATTGTGATCGCTGGGGTCCTCGGTCTCATGCTGGTGCTTTTTCAGCGCCTGAAAGCTCTAGGATCGGGAGGGGCCTTAAACCTAAACCATGAAGCGATCGGCGGTGATGATTTGCTTGATCCCGCACGACCATGGACAGCAAGAGAGAAAGCTGCGTTCGAGCAAGCCTTCGAGTTGTCCGAAGTGCCTCAAGTTATTCACGTCAACCACAGCTACAAGCTAGTCAATGCGGCGTGGGAGGAAATGTCTGGGTATACGAGAGACGAGGTTCTGGGCCAGACCATTTTTTCCACTATCACCACTGACAGCGCGGCGGCAACGCTCGGGAGCCTGAAATCAAGGGAGAGGTTTCTGGTCCACCAAAATAAGGATGACGGTACCCCCGTCCCTCATATGACCCTTCGGCCAACTAAGCTCGATTGTTATGCTCCGGGCGCTATATGGAATGTCATGGTGCCCCTAGGGGTAGGCAGCGAATCAGTGCCCATACTAGAAGGAATCAATCAAACGCTGGACCCTTTTCAAACTGATCGAATTGCTCATCTGATCAGGCGTTTGATCGCGAGCGAGCGATCAGCGAGGCTTGTCAGCGAGCATTTCTCTGAGGGACTGATCGCCATTGGAGAGTCGGGGCAGATCACGTTCGTCAATCGTCATGCGAGGCAGCTGTTGCCCGAGCACGCCAAGCTCCTTGCGGGTGATTTGCAATTCGAAGCACTCATTCTGGCGATCGACACGAGTGGATCGCTCGAGCTGCTAGGAGATAGCGGCCACATGTCATTATCTGAATGGTTTGCCGCTGCCTCCAAATCTGGGTTTGGTACCCAAGACATCTCTTTGGGCAGTGATCGGGCGATACGGTTGTCGCTGAGTTCTATTCCAGGAGAGCTGAAGGTTGTCACGCTAGTGGAAACGACTGATCTTCGAGAGGTTGCGCTTGCGGCCCAAAGTGCCGCGAATTCAAAGAGTAATTTTCTTGCCAGTATGAGCCATGAAATCCGTACCCCTATGAACGGGGTGGTTGGCATGGTTGACTTGTTGCGGCGAACGAAACTCGATGATGATCAGCGTGAAATGCTGAATACGATTCGGGAATCGGGTCTCTCCTTGCTTGCGTTGCTCAATGACATTCTCGATATTTCAAAAATCGAGGCAGGAAAAATTGAGCTGGAACGAACGGTTACAGATCCTGTCGTTTTAGCCGAGCAAGCGCTCGCTGTAGTGGCTCCAAATGCGGCTAAGAATGACCAATCGCTGATCGTGCAGGGCGATGCTGGACTTCCGGTGAATCTGCTTGTCGATAATCTGAGAGTTCGCCAGATCCTGACTAACCTTGTGGGCAACGCAATTAAGTTTTCGGACGAAACAACAGAAATCGTCGTTCGTTTAGAGCTCCTAGAGAGCGATCAAGATCGCGGCGCGCATGTCATGTTCTCAGTCATCGACAGCGGGATCGGTATTAGTCTTGAGGCTCAGTCGCAACTCTTTGAGGACTTCGCCCAAGCGGAGAAATCGACGGCTCGCGTCTACGGCGGAACCGGTCTTGGGCTGTCGATATGTCGAAGACTTGTAGAAACCATGGGTGGCAGCATTGGCGTCAAGAGTCAGATTGGTGAAGGTTCGACTTTTTACTTCGATCTTTGGTTTGAATACGCAGAGAAAGCGCCGAGTTATCGGCCGGTACTTAACTTCGACGACATAGGCCTGATTTTTGTTGGCAGCTCCGCCGCCGTCTTTGAGTCTATTGATCTCATGATGAAATGGCATGGCGCTACGGTTGCCATGGCGAAAAGCACGGAAGAGCTTGCGGCGGTGATCCAATCGCTACAGGGTCGGAGATTGGTAATCGCATTGTCTAGCGAGCTCAATCAAATGCAACAAGAGGCGATCGTCACTCAAATTCGACGTCAATTCGATCTCGATCCGCCCTTTATTTTACTGACGAGTGATCAGAGGCGACGAACGAGGGAAGTTTCAGCATCGATCCACGAGCTGAGCACTGGCCCTATCCACTGGCAAGACTTTGCGGCGGCAGTGGCGCGGTTACATACGATTGATTTTGACCGAAGTGCCATGGGGGGCATGTCGCATGAGGTGTCCGAGATCGTGCCATTGTCAGCGAGCGAGGCCTCCGGAATTGGCCAATTGATCCTGGTAGCAGAGGATAACGTCATCAACCAACAAGTCATACGCCGACAGATCAATGCGCTCGGGCTTGCTTGTGAAATGGTAAATGATGGCGTTGAAGCGCTAGATCGATACCGCCAAGGAGGGGTTGCCCTGCTTCTGACCGACTGTGATATGCCGAACATGGATGGATACGAATTGGCAAGGCAGATTCGACAGGGAGAGGAGGGTGGCACCGATCACTTACCCATCGTCGCGATTACTGCGAATGCCATGAAGGATGCGCGCGAAGATTGCGCGGCAGCGGGGATGGATGACTATTTGGTGAAACCGCTAGAAATACAAGCGCTCCAGGAGGCCCTGGCGCAATACTTGCCAAAAGCCGTCAATAGAGAGTCTGTCGATAGAGATGCTGTTGACAGAGAAGTCGTTAATAAAGTGCCTTTCGATAAAGACGAGGCTACCCGAGCCCACGATTCAGCATCGGCTGGCGCAAGTCCTGCCGCACCGTCCAGTCGGGTAGTGGCGAGCCCGGCTACTTCACAAGAGGAAAAAGAGGCGACTAAGGCGACCGAGGCGAAAGAAGTAACGGAACCGTCACCCTCGGTCAATAGTGACCCGGTGGAAGCATTGAAGCTCGACGAAATCAGGGCACTTTTTGACGATGACGATATGCTGCTGTCCATTCTCGTTGAATTTGTCGACGTTTCGTCTGAAATCGTGCAACAACTTGAGGAGGCGGCACAGTGGGGGGATTCCGAGGCAGTCGGTCGACACGCCCACAAATTGAAATCCTCGGCTCGGACAATAGGAGCGCACCCCCTCGCTGATTTGTGTCTAGCGCTCGAAAAAGCTGGGAAGGACGATGATATGCCTGAAATCTCCGCTCAGATGCCTCAGTTAACACCCGCGTTTGAAGCAGTTAGAACTGAAATTGAGGCCTTGCGCTGAGTTGAGTGGCGAGCAGAGCGAGGTTCAATAAGTGAGCATGCTGTAAGGCGCCAAACTATTCGGTTGCTGCCCGTCGAGTGAGTTTAGCCGTCGCGATCATGTTGTCCTTAAGGCGCACGACCTCAAGGCGGTACTCATCAATTTCTATACTGACAGGGGCCTCTGGAAACGTCTCCAAGCGATCTGTCATCAATCCATTGAGGGTTTTAGGACCATCCGCTGGCAAGTCCCACGTCAGCGCACGATTAATGCTTCGGATGGTGGCGCCCCCGTCAACTACGAAGGAACCATCTTCTTGTGGGTGAATGTCCGAACTTGCAGACGCGAGATCAGTTGTAAACTCGCCGACGATTTCTTCAAGAATGTCTTCGAGCGTGACAATCCCTTGGACATCACCATATTCGTCAACGACAAGCGCGATGCGTTCTTTACGTGCCTGGAAATTTCTAATCTGGCGCTGAAGCGCCGTGTTTTCTGGAACGAAGTAGACCTCGTCGATCTCCTGAACCAAAGACGCTTTGTTAGGCTCTTCACTGGTCAGAAAACGGATGGCGTCTCGAACGTGCAGCATGCCAATGACGTGATCAATGTCCTCTCTGAATACAGGCAGTCTGGTGTGTTGTGCGTTTCTCAGCTGATTGATGATGTCCTCTAAAGGCTCTTCTAGATCGATGCCGATGATCTCGCTTTTCGGCACCATGATGTCATCGACCGTCACTTCATCAAGGTCGAGCACGCCGAGCATCATGTCCTGGGATTGAGAAGCAATTTTCGCTCCCTCGAAAACCAAGGTCCGGAGTTCCTCCCGACTCAAATGATCGCCCTGATCGTTCTGATGCTGGATGCCTAGCATTTTAAGTAGGGTGTTTGAAAGCGCAGACACCGCCCAAACGAGTGGCCACAAGAGCAGTAACAAAAGGCTGAGAATGTGCGATGACGGCAGCGCGATTTTCTCTGGGTAATTCGCTGCAATGGTTTTGGGTGCGACTTCGGCGAAAATGAGAAACACAAAGGTACAGATCACCGGTGCCCAAGCAACGCCTTCTTCCCCAAGGATTTGAATCGCGAGCAGTGTCGCAATGGATGCCGCTGAGAAGTTAACGAAGTTATTGCCGATCAATATGACGCCTAGCAGTCGATCGGGACGCTCTAAGAGTTTTGTGGCTCGTTTGGCTCCGCTGTGCCCTTCTTTGGCCAAGTGACGCATACGATAGCGGTTGAGCGCCATCATGGCCGTCTCTGATCCAGAGAAGTAAGCGGATAAAAAGACAAGCGAGAGTAGAGCCCACGACAGTAGGCTAGTCGACGGATCGTCCAAGAACGGCGTTTCTCCAGTTGGGCATGATTTTGTACGGGATCGAGTAGAGCACTGTCAAGTGAGCTAGACCAGCACCTCAATCACGAATTTACTGCCGAAATAGCCAATGGCGAGCAGCGCGAAGCCAAAAAGGGTCCATTGACCGGCCTGGCTCCCTCGCCAACCCGCTTTGACGCGACCCCAAAGTAGCACAGCGAAAGTTGCCCACGCAGCGGCGGTAATAATCGTGTGGTGCAGCATGCCGCGAGTGTCATACCCATCGATAAAGACAAATCCTGAGATTATGCCAAGGGTTAGTGCGATCATCCCCAGCCAGATCGATTCAAACAGCGTCTCTTCGATGGTGTTGAGCGAAAGATCTGCTGGCAATCGATTGCCCGATTTCACGAGCCGATCAAACGAGGCGAGATAAAGCGCTTGCAGTGCGGCCAGGGCGAGGACGCTATAGGCCAGTAACGCAAGCACGATATGAACGAACAAGGGAGTCGGGAGGTCTAGCCTCACAAGGCCCGTGTTAGGCAAAAGGCCAAACAGTACTAGAGACACTGCTGACAATGGGAACACGAAGACTTCAAGGTGACTTGCTGCTTTCCGAAGTTGATTGAGCACAAGAACGGTTGCCATGGCAAAACCCACACAGGCGAGCATGAGCGTTAGACCGAGGGACAGATCGGTAGCCGCGTCTATAGCGACGATGACAGAGGTTCCATGAAGCGTGACGGCTACGATGCCGCTGCCGGTACGGATGATGCGGTTAGTCGGCTCGTTCGTCTGGAAGGTGCGCAGCGCGAGGTAGGTGCCCGCTAGATAAAACGCGACTGACCCGACGGATAACCAGAAAAAAGGGCTTGGCATGAGACGTTGCATACCCTGCGAAATGACCGATATCCCGTATACTAGCACCACCGGCGTGCTCCGAAAGCATTCGACTGAATAACAGGCATGAAAAAAACTAGCCAAATGCTGATTGACCCTTTCAGTATTCGGAAGGTGCGCTCAGTAGAGATATCAGCGATCACGTGAAATGCGCCGCTAATGGCAACGGTAAGAACGATACAATGGGCAGGCCGCAGCGAGGTCTGCAGTGAAGAGATTGGAGTAAGTCATGTTTGAGTCGCTTAGTAATCGCTTAACTACCGCACTTTCGGGTTTAACGGGAAAGGCGACATTAAGTGATGACAATATTTCCGCGACGCTTCGCGAAGTACGCCTTGCATTGCTTGAGGCAGATGTCGCGCTAGAAGTAGTGTTGCCATTTTTGGAGCGAGTACGGGAGCGAGCGCTTGGGATGCCCGTGACGCCCGGACTCGCCCCGTCCCAGGCCTTCGTTCGCATTGTTCATGATGAATTGATTGAGGTTATGGGTGGGCAAAGCGAGGGGCTAGCGCTCAATGCTCAACCGCCTGCTGTCATTTTGATGGCGGGATTACAGGGGGTCGGTAAGACCACCACTGCGGCAAAAATCGGTGGCTGGCTCGCGCGGCAAGAACAAAAGAAAGTCATGCTCGCAAGTACCGATGTCTACCGTCCCGCAGCCATGGAACAGTTGGCGCGATTGGCCGAGACACTGTCTATTGACTATTTTGAAGCCGACTCGGGCGCAAAACCAGCAGACATCGCTAAATCTGCATTGCAAGCAGCCAAGACCAATTTTGCAGATGTTCTGATCATCGATACCGCAGGACGATTAGCTGTCGATATCGAAATGATGGCCGAAATCAGTGAACTCTCGGGCTTGTTGAGTCCCGCCGAGACACTCTTTGTGGTTGATGCAATGACGGGGCAGGATGCCGCGCAAGTTGCAAAACAGTTTAACGAGACGCTCGATCTAACAGGCGTCGTGCTGACTAAAGCAGATGGAGACGCACGAGGCGGTGCCGCCTTATCGGTTCGTCAGGTCACCGGTAAACCCATCAAGTTTATTGGTACAGGCGAGGGCGTGGATGCGTTAGAGCTGTTCCACCCAGATCGAATCGTTGGTCGGATCCTGGGAATGGGCGACGTCATGTCGCTTATTGAGGAAGCCGAGCAGAAAATTGACAAGAAAAAAGCTGAAAAGCTCGCTAAGAAGATCACTAAAGGAAAATCCTTTGACCTCGAGGACTTCAGGGATCAGATCCAACAAGTGAATCAGATGGGCGGGCTGAGTGGCATGCTAGACAAATTGCCCGGGATGGGCGGAATTTCCCAAGCAGCCAAAGACAAGGCCAGCCAAACTAACTTTTCTCAATTTGAAGCGATAATTAACTCCATGACGCCCAAAGAAAGGCGATATCCGGATTTGATCAGCGGTTCTAGAAAAAAACGGGTGGCTCTGGGCTCTGGGACACAGATTCAAGATGTGAATCGTCTGTTGAAGCAGTTTAAGCAGATGCAAAAAATGATGAAAAAAATGGGTCGCAAGGGCGCCATGAACAATATGATGCGCGGCCTCGGGGGAATGATGCAGCAGGGGGGTGCCCCCCGTTTCTAGTCGAGTTGTGATCATTGCTCCTCCGGTTACGGGAATAGGCCTCAACCCCGAGGAATGGGTCGAGTAGCACTTATCATTCCTGCACAGGACCGGCGTTGAGATTGAATATGAGATCCACTACAATTGCGGCCCGCAAAAAGCCCTCCGCGGTTCAAGAGGCAAGAAAAACGCGTGTTTTGAGCGAGGCCCGGCGGGAGAAGTTAGGGTCACTCGCGGAGTAGGGCGTTAGTTTAAAGGCTGCTTTAGTAATCGCTGGTTCATTAATCGACAGCCCTAGATTAAATGGCGTCCAGACGGAGCAGAAAGAAGGATTGAAGGAAAAGATATGGTAACGATTCGACTAGCAAGAGGCGGAAGCAAGAAGCGCCCTTTCTATCACGTGACGGTGGCGGATAGTCAGCGCAGCAGAAACGGTCGCTTTGTCGAGCGCGTTGGGTTTTTCAACCCTATCTCCAGGGGCGCCGAAGAAAGAATGAGATTGGACCTTGATCGTATCGATTATTGGGTTCGCCAAGGAGCGAAGCCCTCGGAGCGAGTGGCTCATCTCATCAAGCAATATCGCAAAGCGTCAGCCACTGCTAGCGAGGAGGCTGCTGCGTAAGCAGTCTTGCGCTCGGTTGAAAAAACCAAGCAGTAAGCAGTTAAGGGTAGGCACGGTCAACGGTGCCTACGGAATAAAAGGCTGGAGCAAGGTGTTTTCCTACACCGATCCAGCTGAGCAGATATTCTCCTACCAACCCTGGTTGATCCTCTCACGCAACGAGGTGGTTCCCGTCGAGATCGCTGAATGGCGATGGCAGGGCTCAAAGCTGGTTGCTCGATTCAAACATTGTGAATCTCGTAACGATGCGGACCGCCTCGTGGGATCAGAGATTTTTGTGGCGAGTGAGCAGCTCGCCGCCCTTGAAGAAAATGAGTTTTATTGGCACGAGCTTGAGGGTTTAGCCGTTTGTAACCTTCTGGGAGAGTCGCTCGGAGTTGTAGGGAAATTGATGGAAACGGGCGCGAATGACGTCCTGCTCGTTGAGGACGAGTGCGATGGCACTCGAGTTGAGCGCCTAATTCCCTATGTGTGGGATCAAGTCGTGAAAAAAGTTGATATTGAAGCTGGGTTGGTCACCGTTGACTGGCTTCATGAGTATGACCAGTGAAAGTCACTGTCATCACGCTTTTTCCAGAGATGTTCGAAAACGCGATGAGCTTCGGCGTAACGGCGAGGGCGTTTAAGGAGCTAGGACACGAGCTCCGGTTGCTGCAACTTCGAGACTTTGCAATCGACAAGCATCGCACCGTGGACGATAAGCCATACGGCGGCGGACCAGGCATGCTCCTAAAGGCAGAGCCGCTGCTTGCGGCTATTGATGCCGCAAGAGCTGAGTCCGCTCCTGGATCGAAAGTTGTTTATTTCTCGCCGGCTGGTGAGCGGCTCCTGCAATCTCGGTTGCACGACTTGGCGCAAACGGAGAACGACTTAATTCTCGTGTGTGGTCGTTACGAGGGGGTCGATGAGCGAGTGATTGAACTCGCGGTAGATATGGAATTGTCGATCGGGGACTACGTGCTGAGTGGCGGTGAGATACCCGCACTAGCACTGGTTGATGGACTCGCAAGACTGCTGCCGGGGGTGTTAGGCGACGCGACGTCCACAAAAAGTGAATCTTTTGTTGACGGACGCCTCGAATATCCGCAGTATACGCGTCCCGAAGAGGTCGCTGGGCGGCGAGTACCCTCGGTGCTCCTAAGCGGAGACCATGGTGCGATAGAAGCTTGGCGAGAGAAAGAAGGGCTCAGGAAAACGCAGATAAGGCGGCCCGACTTAATCCAGGAGAACGGACAGTGAAAAACAAGATCATCGAACAGATAGAGCAAGACCAGCTTAAGCAGGATGTCCCTGACTTCGGTCCAGGCGATACCTTGGTTGTTCAGGTGCGGGTTGTTGAAGGCAGTCGAGAGCGTCTCCAGGCTTTTGAAGGGGTTGTGATTGGGCGCCGTAATCGTGGCCTCAATTCAGCCTTCACCCTGCGAAAAATGTCGCATGGGGTAGGCGTTGAGCGAACATTCCAGCTTCATAGTCCACTCATCGAGTCTATTACTGTGAAGCGCCGTGGTGACGTGCGTCAGGCCAAGCTCTATTACTTGCGAGAGAGAAGCGGCCGATCAGCGCGAATCAAAGAAAAGCTCAACTAGTAGCGCAACCGCGGTCCCTAGGGGGTGCTGGCGCACAGCCAGCACGAGCATCCCTCATCCTTACATAAGACCAACACTCAAGACAAAATTGAGCGAGCCAGTACTTGGCGCGTCGCGAAGTCCTTTTCGCGCTCGTGGCGGCGAAGCTAAAAGGCCTAAGTTCATACTCGCCTGTATAGCGACGTCTCATTGTTCGCTAAGCCCAGTTTAAAGTCGGTTTGCATAAGCCAGTGCATACGCCACGCCTCATTGAAGCGGAACCCACTCCCTCAGACTATGCCAGTAGGTTTGGCACTGCATCTGTTAGTGCTACGCTCTAGATCTAGCTGATTGGGTTAAAGTTGTGGTGGCCGGTTGCTCGAGTTTGCGACTGCAGTGGCCGTTAGTGCCTTAATACCTCTTCAGCATCGATAGGTTTAAGGGGGGAAAATGACTCAACCGTCAACTGAACCAGCTGCGGCACCCAAACGAGAGGCATACGGTTTACTCGTCTTCTTGACATTGCTGAATGTCATGAATTTTGTTGATCGCCAGCTGTTGGCTAGTTTTTCCAACTTCATCGTTCCTGATCTTGGCTTAACAAATACCGAATTTGGTCTTTTGACTGGGTTAATTTTCTTGGCGTTCTACTCAGTAGCAGGACTACTCATGGGAACGTTCGCGGATCGGTACCATCGAACTAAACTCATCGCGATGGGGGTCGCAGCTTGGAGCTTCCTGACGGCAGTATCAGGAATGGCCAAGGGATTTGTCAGCCTTGCCATACCCCGAATGTTTATCGGAGTCGGTGAATCCATTCTTACCCCGACATCCATGTCGCTTTTGTCTGACCGTTTCCCATCGCATCGGCTGGGGTTTGCCTCAGGGTTCTACTACATGGGGGTGCCGATAGGGGTTGGTGTGAGCCTTTTGATTGTGGGCTATTTAGGCCCGCTGATCGGCTGGCGAAACTGTTTCTATGCGTTGGGCGTGATCGGGTTAGTGTTGGCTGGCGTGATGTGGTTTATCCGGGACCCAGAGCGCGAAGTTAAAGCACTAGCCGAACGCTCAGAACAAAGCGATGAGCCGGCGCAGAATTTTACAGCGATCATCAAAACGCTCGCTAAAGCCTTGGGTCATTCCCCAGCGCTGGTGATGACAATCCTTGGTGGGGTTGCTTTCCACTTTGTGCTGGGCGCCGCAACGTTTGATCAGCTTTGGTACGTTCAGGAACGAGGCTTTGATCGCGCGGAAATTGCTCAATTGACGGGTTGGATCGGCATTATCGCCGGCATTTCAGGTAACTTGTTCGGCGGTATCGGTGGCGATTGGTTATTAAAAAAGACGGGCATGGGGCGGCCAATGTTCTTATTCTTTGTCATGGTCCTTTTGGCACCCATCAATATCTACTATCGATTAGTCGAGCCAGAGAGCCTTTGGTTTTGGGCGGGAGTATTCGCAGGCTTCTTTCAACTGGGATGTTTCTACGGCCCAACGTTTTCGACCATTCAGGAACTGGTGCCGCAGCAGATCCGTGCAACCGTGGTTGCCTTTTACATTCTGCTGCTGAATCTCGTTGGAGTGGCGATTGGTGTGACTGCCGCTGGCATTTATATCGACCATCTCGCGGCAGCGGGTGAGAGTGAGCCTTACACCATGGCCCTTTTGTGGTTCACGGTGATCTCTATGGCTGCCATTCCCTTGTTCTTCGGTGCAGGGCGCCGATTTGAACGAGATAAAGCCAAACTCGCCGCGGTGTTTGGCTAAAGGACAATCTGCCGTACAAACCCCCGATATCAATGAGAAATTGCTGAGTCTGGATTGAGCAATGAGTGAGCAATGACAGAACGGCTGGCACAGCACGAGCGCGTCATCGAAGGGTTCTTGGACCAGATCTGGATGGAGAAGGGGTTGAGTGACAACTCCCTCGCGGCGTACCGCCTGGACCTTAAAAGCTTTGCTATCTGGTTGGCTGAGGCGCGACCGGAATCGTCACTGACCGACGTTACGCGGCTTGATCTACTCGAATATATCGAAGGTCGTTCAAAGGCAGGCATAAAGCCACGCTCCGCCGCACGCGCGTTATCGGCGCTGCGCGCGTTCTACCAAATTCAAACCCGAGAGTCTCGGATGACGGAAAATCCAACGCTGCGAATCGCGTTACCCAAGATCGGGCGAGCCCTGCCGCAATCGTTGACGGAGGATGATGTCCTTTCTCTGCTCGAGGCGCCGGATGTGACATCGAATTATGGGTTGCGGGATAGAACCATGCTCGAGCTGATGTACGCGACAGGACTCAGAGTATCGGAACTCGTTGAACTCACGGTGTCTGAAGTGAACTTGCGTCAAGGAGTGGTGAGGGTTCGAGGTAAGGGCGGCAAAGACCGGCTAGTGCCGGTTGGCGAAACAGCGCTTGCGTGGATTGAGCAATACCTCGAAGCGTCAAGGCCTCATCTGTTGGCTGGGAAGGCAGTTACTGACGTCCTTTTTCCAAGCAACCGCGCGAAAGCAATGACTCGGCAAACGTTTTGGCACCTCATTAAGAAGTACGCGATGGTCGCAGGTATCTCTAAACCATTGTCTCCTCATACGTTAAGGCATGCATTCGCGACTCATCTCATCAATCATGGCGCTGATTTGAGAGTGGTTCAGTTGTTGCTCGGCCATAGCGATCTATCCACCACACAGATATACACCCATGTGGCTAAAGAGCGGTTAAAGCGACTGCATGAGACCCATCACCCTCGCGGGTAGCAGGGCGTGCTCGCTACCCGCTGATTCGCGTTAAGATACAAGTCGGAAAGAGTACCGGTATGGAGATAAGCAACATGAGATACGATCAATGCGTTCGACTTTTGAGCCGTTCGCTCATGCACATGCTGCTCTTGCTCGCATCCGCCTTGGGCGTGGTAACAACCTCCTTTGCAGCTGAACGCGTGGACCCTCTGCCAGAGATCCAATCTGCCCTGGTATCAGCGGGAATTCCCGTAGTAGAAGTGACGCCAAGCAAGATCTCGGGCCTCTACGACGTGAGATTGTCAGACGGTACAACGTTGTTGACTGATCGCACCGGGACCTTCTTCGTCGTGGGCGATGTATACCAGCGAGTCAATCAACGGATCGTGAATTTGTCGGACCAGCGGCGAATGGAGGACCGGAAAGCACTGCTACTCACGTTAGATGAGTCTGAGATGGTTGTGTTCGACTCGATTGCGGAACGCAAAGCGTCAATTACGGTATTCACCGACATTGATTGCGGATTTTGCAGGAAGCTGCATCAGGAGGTCCCTTCCCTGAATCAGATGGGAGTCGCAGTCCGTTATCTGGCTTATCCAAGGGCTGGCGTGGGGTCTGACAGCTTTGACAAGATCGTATCGGCTTGGTGCGCGCCTGACCCCAAGCGGGCATTAACTCTCGCTAAGTCATTACAGCCCATTGATGCAAAGACCTGCGATAACCCGGTGTCGGATCACTTGCAGCTAGGAAGTCGAATGGGGGTTACGGGGACGCCCGCAATTGTCCTCGATAATGGGCGTCTGGTTCCCGGCTATTTGCCTGCTGAGCGATTGGCCGCCGAACTGGGGTTGTCGGCTGGCTCATAGGTCTTAAACGGGCAGGATGGGCACGTTCGGCGTGTCGAAAGTGACGCCGCCCAACATCTCCTCTACAATCGCGCTTTTTCGTAGGCGGGCCCATGGAAGATTCGTTCCAAAGAATTGAGCGTTTACCCCCTTATATCTTTAGCATTACGGACACTCTAAAGCGTGACGCTCGGGCTCGGGGAGAGGACATCGTCGACTTTGGTATGGGTAATCCGGATCAACCCACGCCGCCTCATATTGTTTCCAAGCTGATTGAGACTGTTCAGCGGGGCGACACGCACCGTTATTCCCAATCCAAAGGGATCCCCAGGCTCCGTCGAGCAATCACCCAATGGTACGAACGCCGTTACGACGTGGCATTAGATCCGGAAAGTCAGGCCATCGTAACGCTGGGTTCCAAAGAAGGGTTAGCGCATCTGGCGCAAGCGATCCTTGGCCCGGGGGATTCTGTCTTGGTGCCGAATCCATCCTATCCGGTGCATCCCTACGGATTTGTAATCGCAGGCGCAGATGTTCGGCATGTCCGATTGACCGATGGGGTCGACTTCTTCGCCGAGCTGGAATCGGCCATCTTGAATAACTGGCCGAAGCCAAAAGTGCTCGTGCTGAATTTCCCTGGCAACCCAACCACCCATTGCGTTGAGCTCGAGTTCTTCGAGCGTGTGGTGGCTATCGCCAAAGCGCATGGGATTTGGGTGGTACAAGATCTTGCTTATGCGGATATTGTCTTCGACGGCTATACCGCGCCATCAATTTTGCAGGTCCCAGGAGCGATGGATGTTGCGGTGGAGTTTTTTACTCTATCTAAAAGCTACAACATGCCTGGCTGGAGAATTGGGTTTTGTGTGGGTAACGAAACGCTGATTGGTGCGCTGGCTCGAATAAAATCCTATTTGGACTATGGGAGTTTTACGCCGATTCAAGTGGCTGCCATCGCCGCGCTCGAGGGTGACCAACAGTGTGTTTCAGACATTACCGAAATGTATAAACGCCGGCGCGATGTATTGTGTGATGGATTGAATGCGATGGGTTGGGAGGTGACTCCACCAAAAGCAACGATGTTTGTGTGGGCGAAAATTCCCCCACAGTTCGCGGCGATGGGGTCATTAGAATTCGCGAAACTGCTCATTGATCGAGCCAAAGTGGCGGTTTCGCCAGGCATTGGCTTTGGCCAGTATGGCGATGATCACGTTCGTTTTGCATTGATCGAAAATGAGCACAGAACGCGCCAGGCATTAAGAGGCTTGAAAAAATTATTCGCTGAGTCATCGTAGCGACAAGCCAAAATCATTAAGCAAGAAGGGGCCGCTACGTGAGGATTGGAATCTGTGGAGCCGGGACAGTCGCCCAGGGCGTCGTTCAGATCTTGCGAGATCAGAGTGGATTGATGAGTCGTCTCAATCCCGACCCGATAGAGGTGGTCGCTTTGGCCTCCCGGCGCAACCTTAATCTACCGGTGTTTGAGGGCATTCCGTTCATTGATGACGTTTTCGCGCTCGCCGAGCGAGAGGACATTGACGTATTGGTCGAGCTCATCGGCGGTACGGATGATGCCTTCACACTGGTGAAGGCAGCGCTAGCCAATGGCAAGTCGGTCGTCACCGCAAATAAAGCGTTACTAGCACACCATGGTGCGGCGTTATTCCAAATAGCCAGAGAGCATGAGGTGTCCTTGTTATTCGAGGCAGCGGTGTGTGGTGGCATTCCCATTATCAAAGCGTTGAATGAGAGCTTTGTAGGAAATCAAGTGAAGGGCATTGCTGGAATTATCAATGGCACCACTAACTTCATCTTGACCAAGATGGCTCAGCAAGGCCAAAACGGCGCCTTTGACGCAGTGCTCGCTGAGGCCCAACACCTTGGCTACGCCGAGGCTGATCCAACATTCGACATAGGCGGCATGGATGCGGCGCACAAGCTTGCGATCATGGCATCGCTCGCGTTTGAAGAGCCCCTGCAGCTCGATGCAATTTACGTAGAGGGAATCGAATCGATTACCAGCGACGATCACGAGTGGGCCGAGCGATTAGGATTTAGCATCAACACTTGGGAATCGCGCTTGCCGATGATGGCGGCATAGAAATGCGGGTTCACCCGGCTCTTGTCCCTAATGGGTCGCAGCTTGCCTCCATTCAAGACGTGACCAATGCAGTCAATGTGCTCGCCGACCCGCTGGGCGAAATTTTGCTCACGGGAGCCGGTGCAGGCGCCGGACCAACTGGGAGTTCTGTGGTTTCGGATCTCTTCGATTTGGCGGCAGGATGCGCACGAAAACCACCGCCCGCGCTCATGTCGGTGACAAGCACGCGTGCTGCAAAATCGATAGAGCACACAATCAGTGGTTGGATGGTTCGAGTCGATGTCCCGGATGAGTCAGGTGCGATGTCGGAAGTCGCTTCAGTACTCGCTGAGTACGGGTTGTCTATCGATCAAATTCAACAACGTGATACAGCGGGTGGCATGGCGACAGTCGCACTGATACTAGACCCAGTGCGGGAGGACCAGCTCCGCAGTGCGCTCTTAAACTTAGAAGGTCGGTCGAACGTGGCGGGTACTCGCGCAATCCGAGTGTTTGACTCGCGAGCGGTTGGTTGAGTTGCACCCAATCTCGGATAACGGGCTTTAACGAATCGTGTGCCGGTAGACTGGTACGAGCGGAGTAGCGTTCGTTAGACCGGTGGTTTGATCGATGCTAAGTCGCAGGTGACGAGACTTATTCGGCTGAGCTGTGCGATGACGACCGGCTTCCCAGAGAAATCAGGAGCGAAGCTAACCCTTCACAGTGTAGTGATCACCACGGCCTTCGTTTACAATCGCCGCCCCATGGGACAGTGATCGGGGCGTGTTATTTAACGCTCAATGCGTCGAATGGAAATCGTATGGAAACAAACAGCCTAACAACAGGAATCAAAGATGGTCGAGCGCGCGTTGCCGTGCTGAGGGGGTATCTTTGACTACGATACCAAGAAGGATCGTCTTGCAGAGGTAGAGCTTGAGCTCGCTGATCCTACGATTTGGGATGAGCCTGAGCGGGCACAAAAATTAGGCCAAGAGCGATCAGCCTTGGAGACAGTGGTTAAGACAGTAGAACGATTAGAGATAGGATTTGCCGAACTCGAAGAAATCCTTGCCCTTGCCGTTGATGAGCAAGACCACGAACTATTGGATGAGGCTACGACTGAACTAGCGAGTTACCAGGGCGATCTCGAAAAGCTTGAATTTCAGCGAATGTTTTCTGGTCAAATGGATGCCAACTGCGCCTATCTTGATGTGCAGTCTGGGTCTGGCGGTACTGAGGCACAGGATTGGGCCGAAATGTTGCTTCGAATGTACTTGCGCTGGGGCGAGGCTCAGGGATTCAAGGCCGAAATCGTTGAGTGTTCAGAGGGAGAGGTGGCTGGCATTAAGTCCGCGACGGTCCGCATCGAAGGCCCCTATGCCTACGGCTGGCTTCGCACGGAGACTGGTGTTCATCGCTTAGTCCGCAAGTCCCCCTTCGACTCAGGCAACCGTCGGCACACCTCCTTTGCTTCTATTTTCGTCTCGCCTGAGCTCGATGATGATATTGATATCGAGTTAGATATGAACGAGGTTCGCGTAGATACCTACCGAGCGAGTGGTGCCGGAGGGCAGCACGTTAATAAGACAGACTCAGCGATTCGACTGACTCACATTCCGAGCGGTATTGTTGTGCAGTGTCAAAATCAGCGATCCCAACACAAAAATCGTGACCAGGCAGTGAAACAACTGAAGGCAAAGCTATATGAGATGGAGGAGCAGAAGCAGAAACAAGCGCTGCAGGCCATCGAAGACAGTAAGTCTGATATCAGTTGGGGGAGCCAAATACGTTCTTATGTCCTCGATTCGGCAAGGATCAAAGACTTGCGCACGGGGGTTGAAACTTCCAACACTCAAAATGTGTTGGATGGCGAGTTGAACGACTTTATTGAAGCCAGTTTAAAGCAGGGGCTTTAGCCGACTGGTTAGCCGACCGAAGGATGGAATCCAATCTATGAGCAACGAAGATCAGGAACAAGACCTCCCATCGTTAATCGCCCAACGGCAGAGCAAGCTTGCTGCGCTCAAAGAGGAGGGGGTTAACCCTTATCCAAATGATTTCCGCCGAGACAATGTGACGGCAGAATTGCATGCCGCCCATGGCGAATCTGAAAAAGAGACGCTGGAGTCTAGCGCCATCACTGCATCGGTCGCCGGCCGGGTGCTGCTTAAACGTGTGATGGGTAAAGCGAGCTTTCTAACGATTCAAGACTATGCAGGTCAAATTCAGATCTATGTGACTCGAGATGCGTTGGGTGAGAGCGATTATGCTTTTTTCAAAACATTGGATATCGGGGATATCGTCGGCGTAGCCGGTACCATGATGAAAACCATGAAAGGGGAGCTATCGGTGGCGGCGACATCGGTACGGTTACTCACTAAATCCTTGCGACCACTCCCTGAAAAACACAAAGGACTCACCGACACCGAGATGCGGTATCGGCAGCGCTATGTTGACTTGATTGTCAATGAATCCTCGAGGTTAGTATTTCGCCGACGAGCTGAGATCATTGATCGTATTCGCCGATTTTTGATCGACCGCGAATTCATGGAGGTGGAAACCCCCATGATGCAAGGCATCCCGGGTGGAGCTACTGCGCAGCCATTTGTGACGCGCTACAACGCCCTTGATCAGGATATGTACCTTCGAGTGGCGCCAGAGCTGAACCTGAAGCGTTTAGTGGTCGGGGGAATCGAGCAGGTATTCGAGATTAATCGAAACTTCCGCAACGAAGGCATATCAACCAAGCACAGCCCTGAGTTCACTATGCTTGAGTTTTATTGGGCGTATGCGGATTACCATGACCTCATGGATTTGACGGAGACCTTGTTTCGCGAACTCGCCGAACAAGTACTTGGCACATCGTCATTTAGCTACCAAGGGGTCGACATCGACTTCGGCCAATCCTTTGCCAGAATGACGATGGCAGAAGCAATTGTGGCATTTTGTGATGAGATTGACGCCGAGGCTGTGAGTGATGCCGCGCGGTGTAAAGCGCTGCTTGCAGACGCTGGCGTAGAAGCCAAAGATGAATGGGGTCTGGGTAGACTTCACCTGGAGCTATTCGAGACTCGAGTAGAAGACCAAATCGAGCAGCCAACCTTCATCATGCAACATCCTATCGAGGTGTCGCCGCTGGCAAGACGCAACGACCAAACCCCAGAGTTGACGGATCGGTTTGAGCTCTTCGTAGCGGGCAAAGAGATTGCCAATGGGTTCTCTGAACTGAACGATCCAGCCGATCAGGCGGCGCGTTTCAGAGCACAGGTTGCCGCCAAGGAGGCGGGAGATCTGGAGGCGATGCATTACGATGCGGACTACATCACCGCGCTGGAATATGGTTTGCCGCCCACTGCTGGCGAGGGCATCGGAATCGATCGGTTGGTGATGCTACTGACTGATTCGGCTTCGATACGAGACGTGATTTTGTTCCCTCACCTGAGGAATCGAGACGCGTAGTAGTGGCATCGATTGGACTCTCTGCATCTTGGCTTGCGCAAGTCGGCGATGAGTTCGAGCGCGACTATATGGTTAACCTCAAGCAATTCCTGCTTGCAGAGCGCTCGGCAGGAAAAGCGATCTTTCCCAAGGGATCCGAGTACTTTGCTGCGTTGAACGCTGTGGCTTATGAAGACGTCAGAGTAGTGATCCTAGGGCAGGATCCCTATCACGGGCCTGGGCAGGCCCATGGGCTTAGTTTTTCAGTTCCCAAAGGGATTCGGATCCCGCCTAGCCTTAAAAACATTTATCAGGAACTCACGCAGGATTTGGGATTGCAAGCATCTGATTTCTCCCATGGCTATTTGCAGCGATGGGCGTCGCAAGGTGTGCTTCTCTTGAACAGTGTACTAACGGTTAGGGCCGGTGCTGCGGCCTCGCACCGCGGCAAAGGATGGGAGCAATTCACCGATCAGGTCATCCGCAGTCTTGGAGCACGTGAAGCACCGCTGGTGTTTATGTTTTGGGGAAGCTTTGCCGCCGCTAAAGGATCAATGATTAAGGGCGATCA
>Ga0255774_10000947_pt1 | contig 24774 bp, 16 predicted proteins | sample 101ome_17_FD_179972 | JGI IMG/M metagenome (GOLD analysis project Ga0255774, IMG submission 179972) | Coastal salt marsh microbial communities from the Groves Creek Marsh, Skidaway Island, Georgia - 101407AT metaG (version 2) | ecosystem: Environmental > Aquatic > Marine > Intertidal zone >... | reverse complement strand
CATTAAAGTATGATGGATGATCCGCAATCTGCTATTAGTATAAAAAGCCGTTTCGAATCTCCGCATCTCCGTAGAGCGTATCACGCCGCCAGTGTTCGACGCTCGCGAACGAAACGTCGCGAACGAAACGTCGCGACGGGCGTCGATCGCGCCGGTGTGACGAACGCGGGAACGTTTTCGTGGCGTGATCGCGCGGTCGAAACGCGACGCTCGGGGACGCGTGGGCGACGAGACGCGATGGCGAGTGGAAAGTTGAATCCACGGGTTTCAGCCGCGGGAAAGAAGATGATCGCGTTGTTCGTGTTGGCGGCCGCGGTGCGCGGTGCGCGCGCGGCTGTCGCGTCGACGAGCGCGTGCGTGTGCGAACAAGTCGGTGGGACGTGTAGGCTGGAGGATTTGGTGCCGAGGAGTTCGACGGAGACGTGCGACCCGAGCGCGTTGCGGTCCGACGGTTCCTTGGACGAAAACGTATACGTGCAGGACAACGAGTACTTGACCGATCTCGATCTCTCGGGGTTGAAGTTTCTCGGCGGTGATCTCGTCATCGAACGGAACTCGTATTTGCAAACCATCGACGCCTCGGATTTACGTACTGTGTCGGGCGACTTTATCGTTTCAGATAACGTCTACCGCTTCTTCGAGAAACTCAGGTTGCGGATGCTCGATCAGGTTGGTGGAGATCTCACCATCACGGACAACGACAACCTGGACTTTGTCTCCATGCGATTCGTTACTTCAATCGGCGGCGCAGTTACCGTTTCGAACAATTACGCTAACATGAAATTGTTCACGCCCTGCAACACGAACAACGGCATCGTCGACCTCGCCTCGTCGCCTTCGTATGTGTCAGTCGGAGAGGAAAAAAAGTGCGCAGAGTGCGTACCGGGTACGCCTAGTTGGAGCACGATCGATCTCAATGGCTATTATTTCAAGGATCCGGTAACGGGCGTTCAATGCGAAGAATATTTCGACGAGTTTTTTGAAAGTTCTACTGGGACGTATCACGGAAACTTGTACGTCCCGCTGGTCCCTGGCTACGCCTCAAATGATCGCATACAGTTCAATGGACTTAAACGCGTACGAGGCGACCTCACAGTTGGACCGACCTGCTCCCTCCAGCTCGGCTCTTCTTATTACTATTGCTCGACACACAACACTGAAGATGTCATCCTAAAGTTTGACACTCTCGAGCGCGTCGACGGTCAGTTAAACATCGATCAAAGTCTCGGCGGGACGCAGTACTTCAACTATGACCTTCGCTCAAAGTGTACGACGCAGAGCGCCAACGACCTTATTCAAGCGACGGGCGCTACCAGTGGCTCATACATCGATTCATCAATTCCTTTCAAGTGCAATAAGTGCACGTGTCGAGGTGACTCAAGCTATTGCAGTACCTGGGACCTCATCGAGTACGATGTAGATGGTACATGCGACAATCCGTACGACTGGAATACGCGAACGCTCGCCGCGGACGTCATCATCGAGAACAACAGTCGCATGGAGTCACTCGACTTCTACGAAACTGAATATATAACAGGTAAGCTACATGTCACCGGTAACACGGTACTGAACTGGATATCGCTCGGTCAACTTCAAAGCGTCGGAACAACCTTGTACGTCGACAACAATTGCTTCGGCGACTTTGGATGCCGCGATTTGAGAGCTTCGGTGCGCGAGTGCGCCGACGAAGGACCAGTCTCATTTTTGGTATCGTCGCAATACCAGGCGCAATCGATATTCGACGTCGCCTTTATCGAAGCGTACGACCAATACGGAATGTATAGCGGCGATTGTTCGTCGCGCCAAACGGTTTTCGTGCAAGGCTCCGTCGCTCTCCTCGGATACAACTCTGGGAGTTTCGGACTCGCCGAACAAACGGCGTTCGTCGCCGTCGTCGCGAATCAAATCGGAGTCTCTGTCGATTCTGTGTACATTATGAACTTTTACGACTATTACGGTCCAGAAACTGCGAACGGGCGGCGTCGATTGCTCCAAGCAGTCGTGGGCGTGAAAGTTGAATTTGAAGTGCGCTTCGATACGCAAGCGGACGCCGACATCTACACGCCGACGCTCGACGCTCTGATGACCACACCGGAAGATGGAGGCAATCCACCGTTGTTCGACGCCTTGATAAACGATGGATCATTCCCTGATCTCACCGGCGTCGAGGGTTACGTGTCGCAAACTCTGACGTACGACGAACGCCAATCGGGAGGCGGGGGTGGCAAAGCTCCAGACGCCGAATCCGTCCTCGGTATCATGGGCTTCTCCATGTCTTGCGCCATCGTCATTTACCTCGCCTTCCGGCACTACAGGCGCAAGAAACAAGCCACGAGCGTGCGTAAACTCGCGACGCAATTCCGGGTCGCGACCAACATGCAAGGAATGCCGCCGTCGCCGTTCATAGCGCCGCCCGCCGGCCAGCGACATCTTGCGCCGCCGCTGAGAGGTGTGCCACAGCATCTCGGCGGCGCGCCGGCGCCGCCTCCGACAGTCATCTACGTCCCGGCACCCAATCCATCCAACCCACCAGCGGCGTCGGACGATTAAGTCTGTATATTTATTAAACATACCGGTACCGGTATTAAACAAACACCCAACGTCGACGTGTAACGACTCACGCGGTCGACGATAATCGCACCCACGCGCACGCGCACGCCCGCACTCTTCGGCTCGACATGACCGTCGCCCGCGCCCATCGCGCGTCAACGTCGACGACGACGCGTTCGCGTCGCGCGCGCGCGTCCGATCGACGCCTCGCGACGAAGAAGACGGTTGTTTCGCGCGCGCGCCAGCATCGTGCGGATGACGATGACGACGCCAAAGCCGCGTCTAAAATCGACGAGTGCGTCGCGCGTTTGGCTGCCGTCGCGCTCAGCGCGTGCCTAGCGTGCGTGTCTCCCGTCGCCGCGCTCATCGACGCGCCGAGCGCGTCCGCGGCGCTGAGTAATCCGAACACGAGGCTGCCTCGCAACGCCGCGGCGGCTTTGCGTCGAGCGGTGCCGGCGGTGAACGAAGAGACGCGAGCGGTGCAAATCAAGCTCGAGGACGCGGCGTATTTGCTTCGAATTCCTCAGAGGAAACCGTGGAGCACGATGAGCAAGGATGTGGAGGAGAGTCGGGTGATTCTTAGCGAGAAGCGGGCGGACGTCTTCGGACCGGTGCGGCCGGAGGATAGGGCGGACGCGGAGGACGCCTATGGAACGGTTTCAGACGCGTTGGAGCGGTTGTCCGTCGCCGCGTCGACGCAGGATTTCGATACGTTTGATGTTCAAGTGGCGCGAGCGTTGGATGCGCTCTCGCGGTTGCAGATTGCGCAGGCGCCGGGATTACCGTTTCAGATTCCGGCAAAGTACGCGGATTTGCCGAAACTCGTCGGACGCGCGGAGGTGGAGATCAAGGTGAGAAACCGCGATGGGACCAATTTTGGATTGCTCAACGGCGAGAAACTGGAAACTGCGACACTTGAAATCACAGTGGATGGGTACAACGCGCCCATCACCGCGGGTAATTTTATCGACAACGTTCGCAAAGGCGTCTATAGGGGCGCGCCGATGCGCCGAAGCGAGACGGCTATTCTCGGAGGATCCACGGACGCATCCAAGCCGAGCATCCCGCTCGAGATCAAATCGAGCGATTCCTTCGATCCGCTCTACCGTGCCCCGCTCGACGTTCAAAACGGCGAAGCGATCCCGAGCATTCCGCTCAGTATCAACGGTTCCGTCGCCATGGCGCGCAGCGCCGACGGCCAATCCGACAAGGACCAATTCTTCGTCTACCTCTTCGATAAGCGTAGCGCCGGACTCGGCGGTCTCAGTTTCGAAGAGGGAGAGTTCTCTGTATTCGGTTACGTCACAAAGGGCGAAGAATACCTCGGATCGATCGGTACGAATGCCGAAATCGTCGACGTTCGAGTCCTTCGCGGCGCCGACAAGCTTCTCAACGCCGGCGACGTCCCGGTTCCCGTCGACACCGACTTCCCGGCTGAATCCAACGCAGAGTGAACGCAAACACACGCGGGGGTATAAAATAAAAGAGACCCCCTGTTATTCTGCATTCATTCGTCGCATCTTCGTTGTTGTTTGTAGTCGTTAAAAAGTTAGCTCTAGAGCATCCCAACAGTCGACCCCCCCCTCGAATTGTCGGATCACGAACCGAAATAACATCGTGCATCGAAGTCTGTATGTACAAGTAGTGAGAAGTCCCGGTGATCCGATCCCACGTGGCACGCGGTCGTTGCCGGTCGGACGGACCCCGACGACACACGTCGGCGACGACGCAGACGGCGCGCGGGCGAGATCGAACGCAGCGCACCGTCCTTCGACGAGACTGCGCGTCCATCGAGCGAGCGCGGGCGCGAGATCGAACGGCGCCGGCGCCGGCGACGACGACGCGCGTCGAATCCTTCCGCGTTGGATCGTCGAACGTTGAGTAAGGGTAGAGACGAGTGCCGACCGGGATACGACGCGTGAAACGCGCGCGTTCGAGCGTGTGAGCGTCGGGTGAAGGGAAAACGTGACGATTGGTGTTCGACGTCATGGCGGAACACGGGAAAGACGACGGGCACCGTGGACAGGCGGAGATTTACTTGCCTAATTACAGAATCGGAAAGACGCTGGGCATAGGGTCCTTTGGTAAAGTGAAAGTGGCGGAACACGTGTTGACGGGACACAAGGTGGCGATCAAGATATTGAATCGTAAGAAGATTAAAGCGATCGATATGGAAGAAAAGGTTCGGCGGGAGATTAAGATTTTGAGGCTGTTCATGCACCCGCACATCATCAGGTTGTATGAAATTTTGGAGACGCCGCACGACATCTTTCTCGTGATGGAGTACGTCAAGAGCGGTGAGCTCTTTGATTACATCGTGGAAAAAGGGAGATTGGGGGAGAATGAGGCGAGGCATTTCTTTCAGCAAATCATATCGGGAGTGGAGTATTGCCATCGTAATATGGTTGTGCACCGCGACTTGAAACCCGAAAACTTGCTCCTGGATAGCCGCAACAACGTCAAGATTGCAGACTTTGGACTCTCAAACGTCATGCGAGACGGACACTTTTTGAAGACTTCGTGCGGTTCGCCCAACTATGCCGCGCCCGAGGTTATCAGTGGCAAGTTGTACAGCGGACCCGAGGTGGACGTGTGGAGTTGCGGCGTAATCCTCTACGCGCTCCTTTGTGGCTCTTTGCCTTTTGACGACGAAAGTATTCCGAACCTCTTCAAGAAGATCAAGGGTGGTATTTATACCCTTCCTAGCCACTTGAGCCCGGGGTCTCGCGACTTGATTTCGCGCATGCTGTTCGTCGATCCGCTCAAGCGCATCACTATGGCCGAGATTCGCCACCATCCGTGGTTCGTCGTGCACCTTCCAAGATATCTGGTTGTACCGCCGCAAACTCAGATTTCTCAAATGTCCAACATCGATGGGGAGACGTTAGATATGGTTATCAACTTGGGATTCGAGAGAGAGCCGTTAATCGACGCGCTGCGACACCAGATTCGCAACAAGGCGACGGTGACGTACTACTTGCTGTTGGATAATAGACGCAACGTGTACGGAGGATACTTAGGAGCAGAATACGACGAGGCAGAGGTCATGGCGGAGCATAATAATATGCGCCATGGTATTGCGACGGCATTAGGAGCTAGACGACCGAGTCAAGTGCACGCGCACATGATGCAACAGCGCTTGGTGGCGGAGCAACGTTGGATGTTGGGCACCGCAACCAAGATGGGAGCGCAAGACGTCGTGAATGAAGTGGTGCGCGTGCTCAGAACCTTGAATTGCGCGTGGAAGAAGAATGGACCGTATAACTTGAAGTGTATGTGCGTTCTCCATTCGGATGGTGACGGTGATGATAACATGGCGGATGACGCCATGGCGGACGACGCCATGGATGAAGACGCGGGCGTCACGACGCCTCCGATGAGCGAGGACGGTCGTTCCATGATGCGGACGAGTCGACGCGAACCCTCCGTGGTTAAGTTTGAGCTTCAAGTGTACAAGATGACGGAGGATAAGCTCATGGTGGACTTCCAACGCGTTGAGGGGGGTGTCATGGTGGCGTTGGACACAGCCGCGAAATTGGCGTCGACGCTTGTATTGTGTTGATCTTCTCGTACGAGATAGCAGTTGTAGAACAAACAAAAAACGTTTAGGAAACAAGCAACTCTAATGTACAACGTTATTACTTTCTAATCGTCCTCGGCGACCGCGACGCACGCAAACGCTGCATCCCATAGGTGCTCGAGGTTAACTTCTGCTAAGTATCGGCGAGCCGTAGCTTCGCTTCTGAGTGTTTCAAAGGTGAATCGTTTGAGTACTCGTTTTGTGGACGTGCCCTTCCAAACGCACGTGCATTTGTTTGCCTTTTGATCATCAACATCCATGTCTTCGTCTGCGTTGTTGTTCTCGGACCAATCGATGCGTTTCATCATGAGTTTCTCGTATCGACGAACGCACTTCGCCGTGCCCTCGACGATGACCACGCTGAAACTCTCCGTGATGAGACCAACGCCTGTTTTGAAAAGGAGATAAAAAAGATGCTGTCAGTGCGAGTTCGATGCGCGTGCCGGCGTCGTATTTCCTCTGATGCGCGTCTCAGAGTAAGCGGGTTTTCTCGATCAAAGCCCGAAGGCTCTGAGGCTTTCAGTACTATAAATTGGTTTCGCGAATTCATCAAAGACGAACCAGTTGCGCGCGAGTTTCGAGCACGTTCGAGCACGTCATACGCACCTGTGAGATGGTTCTCTTGAGCGTTGATATCCACCTTGAATCTGTTCTTCGTGTTCGACATGTCTTCAACGCGATAGACGTGCATGTGCACTTCACCAGATTCGTTGTTACCGAGAAGTTTGCGCATCTTCTTTTCGCGGCGCTCGGCGGGCGTGAGCATGCGCGCGAGGTTGCGATCCTTATGCGCCTGTTCGCGCTCAGCCATTTGCTCTCGAACCTCGCGTTCCATCGCGGTTGGATCGAGCACGGCTTCATCCTTGAGCACACGCATGAGGTTGGAAATCTTAACCTTTGGCTTGGGCGGTTCGATGAGACCTTGCCGAATCATCTCTTGCTTTTCCTTTTCGCGAGCGACGCGTCTCTGCGTTCGAAGCTTCTTCTGTTCCTTCTTCGTGAGCATGAGAGGCTGTGGCGGCGGTACCGGCGCGTCGAGTGGAGGCTTAATCGGCACGGGATGTTCCACGTACACGTTGAACTTATCCATCTTGACGTCCCACTTCCCATCCTTGACGTCGTCATACGAACCGTTTTGCAAAATATCCGCGTCCCACCACTCCACCTCTGGAATGTCATCGAGCGGCGCCAGCGGGCGAGCCGCGCTAGCGCCTCTCGCCGCGCTCGGGCGCTCACCAACGGGGACGAGGTTTGGATCCATCGCCGCTTCGCGCTCGAGCTTTTCCAAGTTTGCCGCGTGGCGTTGGTTGCGATCCTGTCGCCCCTTGATACGTTTGGCCTCTTCGTCGCCAAACTCCATGCGAAGTCTGTGCATGTCGGCTTCTTTCTGAAACTTACCATCCTCGATAAACTGCAAAGAATGAAGACGATCGCGGTCAGTCACTGAGATCTGAAGATGCTCTCGTAAAAGTCTGACGAATCGAGTGTGAATGTGGGTCGGATGGTAAGGAGATGACGCTCACTGAATAAGAGACGCCCCGCCAGCTGTCCAATCCGCTGTTTTCTTTCGCAAGCATAAAAATTGCAACGTGACATGAAAAGTCTCGCGACAGAGTGTAACTTGCTTTCATACGAGAATTGGTTGATTGAAAAAAAGAACAGTTCGAAAACGTGAATGTACCAACGCAGCGTAACTCACGCACGAGTGAAATGCTCACGATGAGTATTAGTTCGCAGGCCTTTCAATTTTGCATGCTTGTAGTCCCCGTGGCGCATGTCGTGAGATAACCACGGAGCTTTGAAAGATGCACAACTCTCACGACGAGGAGAGAGAGAATGAGAAAAAGAAAGAAGAAACGAACGCGTACCTGTAGAGTCGATCGGGGTTTGCGCGACCGCCCGGCGAATTTACCCATTCTGGGATCGTCATATTCGCCCGCTTGCGCCGCGAGTTCCGCTTGCGCTTCGGCTTGCGCCTGAGCAAAAGCATCCGCCCGCTGTTGCTTGAGATTCATGCGCAAAGTTGACGTTTCAATCACTTTGGTTTTTACCAGCTCTCCATTCTCGTCAATCTCACGTCCTTGCGCGTCGAGGCGCAACGCCATCGGTCGAGCGCTCGGCTTTTTCGTCGGTGGCGGCGGTGGCGCCGCCGCTTTCCCTTTGGCGGCGTCCCCGATCTTCTTCGCCTTGAGCTTCGCCGCAAGTTCCTTTTGTTTCAACAACGCCTGCTTTTGCTTTAACAAAGCCGCCTTATCTAACGCCGCCTTAGCTTTCGCCTTGACCGCCGCTGCCGCGTGCTTGGTACTCGCGTCACTCTTCCCCTCGGTCGCCGACGCGTTCTCCGCCGTCTCCGCCGGATCCTCGTCCCACCTTCTCCGTTTCGTCGCCCTCTTCCCCGTCTCACCCTCTCCACCCGCAACGATCGTCGCGCTCTCCTTCCTCTTCGTACCGCGCGTCCCCTCCGCATCGACGCTCTCGCGCAGTCGCTCCGCCAGCGCCGCCTTGAGCCCATCCGTCGCCAACCCCCGCGCGCTCAACGCCTCTCTCAACGCCGCCACCGTCATCTTCCCGACGTCGTCCGCGGTCAAACACGACGAACCCGCGGTCGCGTTTCCATCGCGGTCATCATTCGTCGTTTCCGCTGGTTCCGCGCTGGCTCCGCGTCGCGTTCGCGCCGTCATCCTTCACTAAACGAACGACAGTGAATTTGCAACCAAATCGAACCCGGTCGCGTCTCCACCCCTAACTAACAGCGCTCCTTCGCGGCGACGATCCCGGCGAAAGAACGCGCGCGCACCAATCAGTCGGCCACGTTTCTTCGATGCGGTCGATCGTTCCGTCGCGAGCGAGCGAGTGAAGCACGCGGTGCCTCCCGCGAAAAGAAAACCAAAACCTCGTCGCATTTTATGTAATTTATCTTACCAAACCCTAATTATGTAACATCGTACTTAGTAGAGTTACAGTAGGATATAATCCATTTTCCGTAGACATGGTGCAGACGCGAAATACATTTATGTACTCATACATACTTAAAATACAATTTAATACGCATTTTTAAAATCAGGGTTTAGTGAGATAAGAAACATCGAGCGTATCTCCCAATGCCAGCGACACCGTGACGAATGCGACACAACGATACGCGATACGACGTAACGCACGTACGTACGACACACGACGATGTCGAACGCAACGATGAAGACGACGACGACGACGGCTCGTTCGTCGTTCGCGACGACGAAGTCGACCGGCGCACACCGAAGGTTGACGACGACGACGACGACCAAGAAGAAGGCGTTGATCCGAACCCGAGCGATGATTGATGAAGATTCTGAAAAGACGGGTGCCGAGGACACGACGACGACGACGACGACGACGATGGACGGCGTCGCGAAATGTGCCGTCGTTGCCGCCGTCGCGGTCGCGACGTGTGTTGGATCTGCCGAGGCGTACGATGCGACGGTACGTTTGATTGAAATGACGCGCGTTGGATTTGGATTAATGGAAAAGAATTCCACAACGCGGAAGCGTTGACAGGAAAGCGACGAGAAAGGAGGGAAAACAAACCGACCGATGACGTGATTGAGACTGACGATGGCTGTTTTGTGTGCGCGTGACGCGCGCTTCTCCCGTGATGACGCAGACTCTTGGATCGAACATGGGAAGCTACGAGTCGTACGCGGCGAAGAACCGCCCAGAGGCCAATGTCAAGTTTGCCGGCGCGTTCGATGACGACGCGGCGCCGGCTTTGACGATCGATAAGAAGGATTTCAAGGCGAACGCGGCTGCGAAGCGTGAGGCTGCGCAGCGACAAGCGGCTGCGGCGGCCAAGGCGAGAGCAGCGAAGAAGGAGGCGGCGGACGCGGCGGCGGCGGAACGCGCCGCCGATGCTGAAAAGGCTCGACAAGTCGCCGCGGCGAAGAAGGCTGCGGAACAAAAGGCTGCGGCTGCGGCGAGACGCGCCGAGCCGAAGGCGGCTGCTCCGGCTGTCGCTCCGGCGGCTAAGCCGGCAGCCAAGCCGGCTGTGGACACGCGAAAGGCGGATGCTGAACGCGCCTCGGCGGCAAAGAAGGCTACCGCCGAACGCGAAGCCGCCGCGAAGAAGGCTGCCGCTGAACGCGAAGCTGCGGCGAAGAAGGCTGCCGCTGAACGCGAAGCTGCGGCGAAGAAGGCTGCCGCCGAACGCGCGGCTGCCGCCAAGAAGGCCGCCGCTGAGCGCGAAGCCGCCGCAAAGGAGAGAGCCGCAAAGCAAGCCGAGCAAAAGCGCGCCGCCGAAGCTGCCAAGGCGGCAAAGAAGGCTGCCGCCAAGAAGGTTGTCGCCCCCAAGGCTACCCCGGTCGAGACCCCGAACGTGATTGAGGCCGTTACCGAAGCCGTCACCGATGTAGTCGAAGACGTCACCGAGGCTGTCGCCGAAACGCCGGCGCCCAAGGTGAACAAGCAATCCGAAAAGGCGGCTGACGCGTCCAAGCTCGCCGCTGAGAAGGCTGCCGCTCGCAAGGCCGCCGCGCAAGCGGAAGCGAACCGCAAGGCGAAGGAAGCTGCCGACAGCAAGGCTCGCGTGGCCGCGGCAAAGAAGCTCGCCGCTGAGCAAGCGGCCGCTCAGAAGGAAGCCGCCGCGCAAAAGATTGCCGCCGACAAGGCTGCGGCCGCTGACAAGGCTGCGGCCAAGGCTGCGGCCAAGGCGAAGATGGAGGCTGCCATTTCAGAAGACAAAGCCACCCGCGTTGCCGCTCAAAAGGCGGCTGCGGCTGAAAAGGAAGCCGCGCGCATCGCCGCCGCCAAGGCACGCGCCGCGCAAAAGGCTGAAAAGAAGGTGAGCGAACCAAAGGGAACGCCGGAGGCCAGGGAGGCGGCAAAGGCAAAGATGGACGCCGCCATGAAGGTGACCGAAGGCGCGGCAGAGCCCGCTCCTGCGTCGGCTCCTGCTCCGACTGAAGCCACCAAGCCGGTCAAGGTTGACCAAAAGGCGCAAGTCGAGGCGAAGAAGGCAGCGGCGAAGAAGGCCGTGGAGGAAAAGAAGGCCAAGGCGAAGCTCGCCGAAGAGAAGGCAAAGGCGGCCAAGGCGAAGGCGGCCAAGGCGAAGGCGAGCAAGGGTCTCGACTTTGTCGGTGCCATTTTCAGTGATGTCGCCGCCGTCGCGACGACGACGGCCCTCGCCACCGTTCTATTCGTGCCGGGTGTCAAGGAGAAGCTATTGGAGGGAGACGCTGAAGCCGCCGCGGATGCCGTCTTTGATCAGATTGACACCATTGATAACTTTGGCGTCAAGGCTGCCACCGTGGGCGCCGTCGTGGCCACCGACGCCACCGCGCACTTGCCCATCATTGGTGCCCTCTTGCCTGGTCCGCTCGAATTCATCGGTACCTTGGCTGCCGTCTTGCTCCTCGAGCGTTACCTCATTGTCAAGGAGGACGATTTTGAAGGTGACGTCGAACTCCTCGCTGCGAATCTCCCGCGCGAGATCCCGACCGATCTCGACGCCGTTGCCGAGCTCATCACTCCGATTGGCACCAGCGTCTCTAAGGCGGTCACCGCGGCGCAAGACATTGACGCAGAGGCGATTAGCGACTCTTTACAAGAAGCTCCGGAGAAGATTCCGAAATGGTTTGGTGATTTGGAAAACCCGCTCGTGGACCTCGGCGGTCCGGCTGCCGCCGTCGGCGGCGCCGTCGTTCTCGGCAACGTCGCCCACTGGCCTTTGCTTTCCATCATTGCCCCGAGAATGCTCGAACTCCTCGGTGCGGGCGTTCTCGTCGCCGCTTTCGATCGTTACGGCAGCACCGACGCCGACGTCAAGTTTGATTTGGAAGACGTCGTCGCCGAGTCCAAGCGCGCGCTCAAAAAGTATCTTTAAATCCATACACGCACGCACACACCACCACTCACATCACGCATCACCCACATCGCGCTTCGAATCGGAATAAAACCGAGGCGTTTGCTCAACGGGCGTCGCTCGCAATTGTAATTGAAGTCGAAAGCGTCAACGACAATGCGCGTCTTTTTCGTTCACAAGATGCCGCACATCCACACAACACGACACGGATGATTGCCGTCGTTCATACACCGCGCACCCACGACCGCGGGTGCGCGTCGTCCACGCCCTCGTCCACACCCTCGTCGTCGTCTCGATGCGTCGCGTGTACGTCATTCACTCCTCGTCGTCGGACGCATCGTCGTCAGCAGCAGACACGCAACGAACGACGACGAAAAAGCGTCGACATCATCACGACTCGCGCGTCGACACCCGACGCGCCCGACGCCGCGGCGGGAGCATCGATCGTCGACGCGTGGTCGGTGACGTCCGCGGGGGCGACGGGTGCGCCCTTTGCGATCCCACCCGGGATTGAGACGCAGTTGTTTCAAGTTGGACTCGCGCCGTACCTGGCGTACCTCTGGTTTCTGGATCGAGCGCGCGCGACGCCTCGGATTTCAAACTTTGGCGCGCGGTTTTTGTTACTGTTCGTCGCGGCGACGATTCCGGCGGGAATCGTGGCGAAGACGCGGTATGGGGACATACTGGCGAACGTGGATGCGTTGCACGGAGGATCTGAGTCGTTGTTGACGGCGTCCAACGCGATGTTCGCGTACGGGTTTGGATCGGCGGCGAACGCAAAGGAGGAGGAGGAAGAAGAAGACGGCGGGGAGACGACGCCGGCGTACGTCGCGCTCGGTTTGGCGGCGATGACGTGCGCGGTAGGGACGATTGCGATCGGATCGAGCGCGAACGCGGTTTTAGGGGAAACGATATTCGCGGGTGAACCATCCAACGCGTTGAGTTTGCCCACGTGGGCGGTGCACGTGTCGAGCGTCACCGAGTGGGCGTTGGCGATGAAATACGTCGCCGTACACGCGGAGAGAACCGGGAACCCGGCGTGGCGTAACCTCACGCTCGCCATGTCCCCCTTTCTCGCGTCTGGTATCACCGCGTGTACTTTTCACGCGTTTTACAATCCGACATCCATCAACGCGCTCGTACCGTTGCAGGCGGCGTTGACGTTGCTCGGCAACGCGGGTTGCGCGTACGCGGCGTACACGATTTCTTCGGCAGAAAAGGAGAACACCGCCGCGTTCGCCGAGGGCAAACTCATCGGAAACCCACCAATCGAAGACGGGGTGTCGTTCGCGTTCAAGCTCGCGCTCTGGACGGCGTTGGTGAGCGCTGCGATTAAATACGGCGAGCTCTCCGAGCCGATGAAGGATTTCTTTGCCCAACCGACGTACTCCAAATCGCTCTCCATGGTGGCGCTTCCGAGCGTCGTCTGGACGTACTACGCCCTCAACTCGTCCGAAGACGCTCCAAAGCTCACGATGGCGGACGTTAAATCCTTCGGCGTCGCGGGAACGGTGAGTTACGTCCTCATCGAGTTGGCGTTTTGGGCCATCGCGGGACCCGCCGCGTTTGCGTGGTATAAATTCGCCGAAGGTTCGTGGTTGGATCTCTCAGACCCAACCGATAAGGCGAAGCTCTTCGGCGCCGGGGCCGTCTTCATCAATATCGTTCGGTTGTTCGTGCCGCTTCGTCTCGCCGCCGCGCTCGCGCTCGCGCCGACCGTGGCCAAATTTATAGACAGAGGCGACGACGAACAATCCATCGATTAAACGTCGCCGTTCAATACGCGATAGTACCGGTAGTCACATAGCACAGCCATTCTTTCGAGTGAGTAATACAATGTAATTCATACACATTCATCGAATCAATGACAAATCTTCTTTCTTCTAAAGCAAACGCGCGCGCGACGCGATAATCAAACCATCACCCCGTTCTTCTTCTTCGCCGGCGCCTTTGCCACCCTCTCCCTCGCCACCCCATCCTCTCCCACAGTCATCCCCGTCCGATCGACCGTCGTCCCCCGCGTCCAAAACCTCCACCGCTCCAACTCACGCACGCGTCGTTCGTACGTCTCCGCCGCGGTGCGCTCCCGCGCGAGTTCGTCTTTAAGTCTCGCCGCGACCTCGTCGTGTTCGTACTTTTGTTGAAGTAATCTCGCGCTCAACGCCACCGCCAACGCGCCGACGACGACGACGCGACCGAGCGCGGTGGACGACGACGTAGCAGACGACGCGGCGCGCGACGTGGACGCGGCGACGCGGTCGACGGTGGATGCGCTCGTCGGCATCGTCGTCGTTGAATGGCGTTTTTGGTTGCGCTTCGTCTTCACAATACTGCGCGCGTCCATGTCGTCGGCGCCGTCGGCGACGGCGCCGCTCGCGGACGCCGTCGTAGCGTTCGCGCGGGTGACCCCGCGACGGGTCGACGCGCTCGGGGCGATCGTTCGTCGCTTGGGTGGGCGCGTGCACGTCGTCGTGGGTGATGATGCGTCCGAGGCTGCAGCAACGACGCTGACGGCCCCGACGCTCGTCGTATTGGGCGATGGGACGAGCGATGCGGCGCGAGCGGCGCGGGAGACGTACGGGTCATCGCCATTGATGGTTCGGGCGGAGTATCTCGCGGCGTGCGCGCGAGCCGAGGGTGGTGGTGGGGGAGGGGTCGCGTTGGAGGACTTTGTCGTCGTGGAAAGCGAAGAGACAGAGACGAGGACGGAAGTCGTCGTGATTGACGACGATGACGACGGTGGTGGTGGTGAGGCATGGACGACGGTGGAGTCGAAATCATCCTCCAAATCTCGACGCGAGTCGAAGAAGATGGCGTCGCAAGCGATGCCTCTGGGTTGGCCCACCGCGCCAAAGGCGCCGGTGGTGCTCGTGCTCTGCGGTCCGAGCGGCAGCGGTAAATCGACGTTCTCGAACAAGCTTCCGGCGGATAAGTGGGTAGTGGCGAATCAAGATACGATATCAAACGGTCGACCGGGGTCTCGGCAGCAGTGCCTGAGTCTGGCGAAGCGGTCGTTGCGAGAAGGGAAGCACGTCGTCATCGATCGATGTGGTTTGTCCGTGCAACAGCGAGAGGATTTCGTCGCCTTGGCCAAGGAATCGTCACCGCAGTGCGAGCTGCACTGTGTGTGGTTTAATCAACCGACGTCGGTGTACGCTAAGCGCGCGCAGATGCGTCGAAACCACCCGAGCGGTGTGGAAGGGGATTTCGCCGTTCGCGTCGTGCAGATGCAAAGTCGTCGCAAGGACAACGCTCCGCCGACAAAGGATGAAGGTTTCAAAACCATTCGCAGGTGCAGGTACCAAGACGACGTCGATGCGGCGTTGGGGACCTACCGAGCGATTCCATCACCGACAATTTCCGTCCAGTTTCCAAAGAAGAAAGCGTCAGTGCGGGCGAAATCCGTCGATGATGCGATGGATGTCGACGACGCCGACGAAAGCGGTGTATGATGCGGTGCAGATGGTTGTAGTTGTAGTATTTAGTGTTAGTATATTTCATGTTGTTGTGTGTAGTACAGTCTTTCTCCTTAGAGCAAGTCCTTCAACAAGTACGCCATGCCACCGAGGCCGAGCACGGTGGACGCGACGGTGATGATCGGAGTGGACAACCCACCACCCTTGGCTCGGCCAGTCTCAACATCGTACGGCGCGAATCGGCTCTTCGGCGCGTTGCACTGCGGGCAAATGTATGACTTGGGTTGTTCGCTGAACGCCGTCGGGAGCGTGTAAATGTAACCGCAATCGACGCAAATGTGCGACGCCCGTTCCTTTTGCGCGGCGGAGAGCTTGCGTCCAAACCTGGGCGGCGACGGTCTCTTTGGCAATCTCTTGACATCAAAATCCGCAGCCGCGCCCCCGCCACGAACGACGACGAAATCAACCGCGTTCGGGCACGCAGAAATCGCCGAGCGCGAGAACGCCAACGCATCCGCCGGCCACAACTCATCGCCGAAGAAGGACGAGTGGTACTTGACGATATCCCCGCTCTTCAACCCCGCCTTGGCCGCGTTCCCCTTGCACCCGGCAATCTGCACCCCGGGTCGTCCATCCTTGCGTTCCGTGAGCGTCAAACCCAGCGGCTTATCCACCGTGACGCTGATTTCGTTCGCGCGAACGACGAGCGTCGATCGTCGACCGCTGTTGGTTCGCGTCTTGTTTTGTTGTGCGTGCGCCGTCGTACGAAGGTTCGTACCCGTCGCAAAGCTCGTTCTCGCGGCGTGCATCGTGCGGTGGCTTCGGTGCGGTTGAGTGTCGGACTTTCTCTTCGCTTGCCTCGGTCGTTCCGGGGCGTCGACGGTTCGTTCGGTCGACGGGTGCGTCGGCGCGAAGTGACGCGATCGCCTATCCACTTTAATGACGTCACGAAGCGGACCCCATCAGGTATTTCTTGAGTCACGAACCTTCACATGCGATCATGAAAAGTTTGAGAGGTTTCCACATGCAGCCCCTGGTGCGCTGGACGTCAGAGCGCGCGGCCGCGTCGTCGTCGTTCGGGCGACTCGGACGAGCGAGCGACGGGCGTGGATGTTCTTCGGACGACGGTTTCGACGAAACGCCGGGACGCCCTTTGTCGCCGCGCTCGTCGGCGTCGTCAGTGGGTTTTACATTTTCAACGAACCGCTCAAGCGCGCGAGCGAAGAGGTTCGACGGAAGAAAGTCGACGGCGGTGAGGCGTGAGAAGTGAGGGGATGACGACGACGCGACGGCGAGAGGGGGACGGGGATGTCGGCTGTGTCGATGCCGATGACGCGAGGCGCGGTTGCGAGACGATTCGTGTGTGTGAGTTTTATTGCGGCGTCGGCGTCATGCACGCGGCGCTCACGCGGTGTGCGAGAACGCCGGCGAGAGCGTTCGATGTCGTCGGGGCGTTCGATATAAACCCGAACGCTTGCGACGCGTACGAGAAGAATTGGGGCGCTCGGCCGTCGCAGAAGAGTTTGGTGAGCGTGCCGATGAAGACGTTGGAAAAGTTGGAGGCGGACGCGTGGGTCATGTCGCCGCCGTGTCAACCGTTTACGCGACAGGGGTTGAAAAAGGATGTCGACGACGGGCGAGCGGAGAGTTTTATGCGGTTGGTGGACGAGATGGCAAAGATGGATGCTGCGCGCCGTCCAAAGTACGTTTTTGTGGAGAATGTGGTGGGTTTTGAGACGAGTAAGATGCGTGAGATTCTCGTCGGGGCGTTGGGCGAGATGGCATTTCACACGCAAGAGTTTATACTCTCGCCGAGCATGTTTGGCGTGCCGTACAGCAGACCGCGGTATTTCATGTGCGCGAGAAGTACGCAGCCGTTTGCAGACGCGGTGGATGAAATTCGCCGCTCGCCACCGCGCGGTGCGTTGTCACACAAGCGCGAATGGATTCCGGGATACGAAGAGACGCGAGACGCCAACGTAGACGTCGCTCCGCTCTCTCGATTCATGGACCCCGACGACGCGTCGTTGTGGGACGCACACGCGGTGAAACAGGAGGATGTCAATCGCGCAATGGGCTCGATTGATATTGTGACCGCTGAAGACGTGACTTGTAACTGTTTCACCAAGAGTTACTTCAAGTACGTCAAGGGAACTGGATCAGTCGTGGCGAATCGCGCCGTGGACAAGTCAACCTGGGGCGGACAGATGCGCGCGGAGAAAGACGGCGTGCGATTGAGGTATTTCACAGTGAAAGAGGTGACTCGCTTGCATTCCCTCCCGGATGACTTCGCGTGGCCCGACAACCTCACGCTTCGTCAGAGGTACACGCTACTCGGTAATTCAATGTCTGTCGCGTGCGTCGCTCCGCTGTTTGATTATTTGTTCTCTTCAGTCCAAAACTTGTAAATTTACTGTTATTCTAAATTGTAGTTACACTGAACGCGCGCCACCACCGCTAATCGATGTGCTTTCGTCGTCGTCGCTGTTCATTTTCTTCTTCTAATGAAGACGCCAGGGTTTTTTGGTCGGGGAAACGATGGGCGACTGCGCCGTCTCTTCTCCATCCGTCGGCGCGTCTCCCGTGGAAGTCTTTGAAGTGTCCTTACTCGTGTCGTCACCCGTGCGACCAGAGTTGGTTCGGGTGGGAGAAGGCGGTGGACTGTACCTACCACGGCTTCGAGTACTTTTGCCGCCGTCGTCAATCATGGTTGGGAACTTGACAACCTTTTTAACGCTCTTCTTGAGTTCGCCCCCTGTCACTTCGTCCTCAATCTCCATCGACGCTGGCTGACACGCCTCTGATCGAACCTCACTCACGGACGGGTCGCTGAGAGAGGTGGCGAGCATTTTTCGCAAATTACTGTCGTGCACATTCATACCGGTGCGTGCCGCCTTGGTTTCCGCCCACATTTCTCGAACGAGATGCGTAATGAACTCGCACACGTCGTCCACCGACCCAGAGAGGATGCTCCCGTGACCCTTCGCCGCGGCGAGCGTATTGGGATCTTCACTCACGAGGAAGACTGCTCTACACATCGAGACGTGTCGCGCCGCAATCTTTACCGCATCTCGGACAGCTTGTGGAGGCTCTTCAACGGGTTGATGCGATGCCTCTTCCCAGGTGATTCCCATGACGCGCGCGCCTCTGCCCGCTCGATCGCCCGCGTGCTTGTACGCGTGTAACGCTTTGATCATGCTTTCAATCTTCCACGCTTTATCAGGCGTCTTCTGAGCCATTCGAATCTTCGTCATCATGAGCTTTTGAATGGTACTGTTCGCAACCTTGATGGCCCACGGCCAAGGCGGGTTCTCACGAGCGCCATCTTGTCCGTAATGGAAAATGCCCTTCGCCGCGGCGGCGGCTGCGCTCGCCGCCGACGCCTGGGCCAACAGACGAACGATGCGATGAAGCGAGTCCTCGTCATCGATGAGCGCCGTCTCGTCCATGACGACCAAAACACCTTCTGGAAACACCTCCGCCGTTTCGAGTCTCGGATCGAGCTGTCGCTTAAACTCTAAACACAGCTCGAGGTGCCGCAACCCGAGCGCAAAGCGCGTGTGTCTCGTCCGTATAAAATCCGCAACGTGCACCGGAAACTGCGGCGCAGATAAAAGCTGCAAGAATGGCGGGTGCACGACGACTAAATCGACTTCTTCTGGGTTGTTCAAATCGGTGCAGTACGTTGCCCCCTCTTCGGCGAGCGATTTGATGAGATGGATAACGTGCGGGTGATTGAGCTCAAAGCCAAGAAGCATGTAACGAAGTCCACGCAGCGGTATGTTCGGCACGCGCTCCTCTGGAGTGATAACCTGAGCGATCGCCGCCGCGCTCGTCGGGATCTCGTGTTGCCCAGCCATCTGCACCAAGTCCTCTTCGCCTTCCGAAGAACTCGGGGACGCCGTTGGTGACGTCGCCGTTCTCTTCAATTTCGCAAAGTCAGTTGCGCGCCCAAACGAGTCGTCTGAATTCTCTCCATCCTCGGAACCAGAACCCGATCCGGAATTCACCCCGGTGTGCTTACGCTTGCGTCGTGCGAGCGGCGGCGAAAGCCAGTCGTCCAACTCGTCGTCGCCGCCGATTGAAATCGCAACTCTATCTACTTCCGACGTCCCCGACGTCAGTTCGCTCGTGTCTTCGCTCGTCACCGGCGTCACCATCCCAGTCCCCTCTCTCTCGACGCCGCTCGTGATCTCGTGCGCTGAACTCAACGACTTTTCTTCATCCGTCGAGAGTTCCGCCGAAGGGTGCACCCCAGAGAGCTCTTCGGGCATCCTCACGGCGTCCGCTTGCGGAGGAACCTGCTCGGGGGCGACCTCAACCTTCTTCTCTACGGGCTCACCCTTTCTCGGCGACACCCAACCACGCAAAATGCCTCGCGCCGGCTTTAAATCTGGTGTCGGCACCGATGCGGGCGGCTGCGGCGCCGCGAGCGGCACGATGCTCTGAATAATGGCCCAAAGAGGCCGCGTGCTCGTTGAGTCGTTCGCGCTCCGCTTCTTACTCGCCTTTGATTCCACGGCATCTCGCACGATATCTGGTAATCCCGCGTCTGAAACTATAAAGACGACGTACCCGTCCGGTAGGTCCATTCGTGCCGCCGCCGGAATCCTACTCGGGGATTTACTCTTCTTATCCTCCGTCGCCGTGTGGTCTGTCAACACGCTCTGAATTTGCTGAAACGGCACCACGTGATGCGCCGAGAGTGGAAATAACCGCAAGAGCGCCACCGGATCCCACACCTCGGGCCAATCCGAATCATCCGGGGTCACCAGCTCTGCGTGCAAAATCTCCGGTAAAGCGTTTCCCGCCGCGCTCGCTCTCGCTAACCCTTCCCCGCGCGCCGTTCCGGGAATATTCGCGCTCGAAGGCGGCGCTTGCGCCACGAGTTGACACGTAATGGTCCTCTGCGGCACGAGCGTTCCTAAATCTTCAATCCTCGTCAGTTTTCTATTCCGAGGAGACGTGCGATTACGCCCGATGACGTTCATCTCTCCCGACGTCGCCACCGCCGCCACCGTCGTCGTCGTCGGTCCGTCGTTATCATCCGCGTCGCTCGCCTGCGCCGAACCCGCGATCGCGCCGTCCACGTCCAACGTCCCGCTCCCCATCGTCTTCAACCCACCGGTATCCCCCACCAACTCAACCGACGAAGTCGTTGTCGCCGCGTCTCCCGCTCCTGTCCCCGTCCTCGTCGCCTCTCCTTCGCTCCGTCGCGTCAACGAGACCGACCCCGTCCACACGCTCCTCGTCGAATCCTCCCCGGCGTTGACGTTCCCCGTCCCTTTCGTCGTCCCAGCCCCCGACCCGGAGACAAAGTGTCGGTCTTTGCGCGACCGATCGCTCCCACGGCGTCGTTTCACCCACTCGGCGTTTCCTAGGATGGAATCGATGCGATCCGACGCCGACGAAGAGGGTGGAATCATGACTGAGAATTCACTCACGCACGTCCCGTCGAGTTGACTTTAGTTTCCTTACGATTACGTGTACGACGCGCGACGCGACGAGACGCTCGACCGAACGGCAGAGGGTGCTCGATGTCCTCCTCGTCGTCGTCGTTTTCGTGCGTCGCGCGCGTCGTGATGTCGTCGACGCGGGAGTGTTTGACGAAATGCGTTCCAACGAGTGCACATTTCGTCGGTGCCGCTGGCTCGACCGAGTCAGTCGAGCAAAGTCGCGCAAAGTCCCTGTAGACGGAGTCGATCGCGGTGCTAGTAAGAGTTACAGTGGGATTACGACGATCCGCGAATGAAATAATCGATTCAATTCACCGGCTGCAACGAACGTACTCGGCCGTGGACCCGGCGCGGGTGATGGAATCAGAGTCTAAACAATACGCGCGCGCGTGATGGGACGTGGTGTACGCCTTGACGTAGAGCCGTCGGCGAGGTTGAGCGACGAATTTGATATGGCTGACGGTGACGTGGATCATGGGGAGAATGCCCGCGCCGTTGGGGAGACGGAGCTCGCGCTTGTCAGCGGCGGTGCGCCGGGAAACGGCGCACGGGCGGAATATTCTAGAGGCGAGATTGGAGGCGTCGAGTAATAGCCGCCCGTCGGCGCAGAGCGCCGAAGTGAAATTTCGCCACCAGGATTCTTCAGCCAAGCCCTCGGTGACGAGGCTGGTGAGCTGAGGGAGGATGTTCTTGGATGGGTCCGAAACGGCGATGGGCATTTCGACCCCGACGCGAGGACCGATGACGCTCGGGTGGGAGGAAGACGGAGCGGCGGCGAAGACGTCGACTTGTAGCACAGAGCCGATGTCCTCCTCGTCGATGAGGAAATCGTCGATGCGATCAAACTCGTCGAAATCTCCAGTCCACTCAAGGAGGTCCAAGAATCGTGCCATTTGGCGCACTTTGTCGCTTCGGTACCCGTCGTCTTCCGCGTCGTCTTTGTCGCCATCGACGCGCGTATCGACGCTACGCCGTCGCCTGAAATGCATGAGCAATCGAACGCCGTCCACGCGTCCATTTTGCGCTTCACTCGAGCGGCTAAACATGATACCCGCCGCCCACACTGATGCGCTAAATTCATCACCCGTCGCGACGTCTATGACGCGCTGCACGTTTTCGTACAAATGATCCGATACCGTCGCTCCTATCGCCTCAAAGTACTCTCGCAACGCTGGCACGTACTCGTCGTGCCGACCTGTCGGCGACGTCGAGTGCTCCAAAAACACGCTCGCCGTCGGGTCCACGCCTCCATCGTGCATATCAAACTCCATGTATTCGCTATAAAAGTACGGATGCCCATCCGGATGCGCATCTCTCAGATGTTTCCACCACCTTCTGTGCCGCTCGAAAAACTCCGCGGACGCCTCCAATCCCATGCACCACGCATCCCCATCCCCTCGTCGCGCCTCGACGTCGCAATCCACCAACCGATCCAGGTTCCCATTCTTTCGCATCGCGTGGTAATCTAACCGCACCGACACATCCAGGTGTTTCACGCTCGGCAAATCGTTAAATTCGTGCAACACCGCTCCGTTTGCATTGGCGTCGGATAGCAACCTCGAATCCAGTCCTTTAAGAAAACGTTCGCTCGCGTCCCACGCGCTCGCCGGCGCCAGCGCGTGGAGGTATCGCCGGACGACGTTGTTGTACCGAACGAGCGTGTCCGATGCGTCGCCTTCCCCGACGCGCCACGACGCGTCTTCGTGGTCGTCGTCGGTAACGGTCCAGGATGCGCGCATGTTTTCAATGTTTACCGAGGATTCATCCGCGCCACTCAAACTCGACGCGCGAGCGATGCGCGCACCGACGACGACGCCGACGACGATGACGACGACGAAGGCGCATGAAAGCGACGCGCGTTCGACCCGTTGCGGGGTACGACAACGACGCATCGCTGCGGTGAATGCGACGAGGCGCGTTGTGAGGAATAATCAAAGCGATGAAGAACGACTGATTGTTACAGAGGCGGGCGACTAAAATACGAGCTCGGATGCGGAATCGATCGCGGCGGCGGTGCCGGTGAGAATGCACGCGACACCCATGAGAATGATGCCGTAGTTGAGCGCGCGCTCGGACGAGGATAAGTCTCGATCGAACATTTTGAGGTAACACGCCGACGGAAAGACGACGCTGACGGTGAGCGTGAGCACGGCGCCGAGGAGCGACATGCCGACGCCAAAGAATGGAAGCTTGACGGCGAGACCGAGGGATCCGATACCGAGAAGGGTGCGGAACGCTCGAGACGTCAAGGCGTCACCGGCTTTTGCGGTGATGTCTAAATTGAGCTTTTCGTCAACCCCCTTGGCGACGGGATCGAGCGTCAACGCGAATTTCGCCAGCGGGTTCACCGTGGTGAGCGCAAAGGCGACAGTCGCGAGCTGTCCCGGTGGAAGGCTGAGGGTTACTTGATCGGCGACGTCGTCGCCGAAGAGACAATACCCGGCGATGCCTAGGGCGAGACAATTGAGCGCGACGATGGCGTACGACGTATCCAACATTTTGTCGTACTCTTCCGGTTCCGACATTGAGCTGTAAATGGATGGAAACACGGCGTGACCGGCAAAGACGAAGGCCAACAGACCGAAAGACACTGGAAACGTCGCGTAGTGAATCAACGCCGTGTCGGCCGCGTGCGCGAGCGTCCCCGTGGTGGAAAATTCCGAAAAAGCCGTGTACATCATGACACCCGTGACGCTCACCGACGCCGCCAATCCGAGCGCTCCCACGTACGAAAGCTGGCTCAAATTGAGCATCCACGTCGTCGGCACCATGACGAGCGCCGCCGCGCACGCCAAGAGCTCCTCTTTCCCTTGCATGTGCAAAAGCTTAGCGAGGTGATCACCCTCGAGAATGAAAAACAACCCGGCGGTACCGATCAATTCCGTGTACAAGACGCTCGTGATGAAGCCGCGACCGGCGCGTCCAAACGCCGCCTCGCCGATGTCCTCGTACGACGCGCACGCGCTCCGACGCTGACACTTGATGAGAATTTTCCCCGTGTAATTCGTCGCCACCCCCAAAACCGCGAGCACGCCCAAACCGCTCCATCCAGCCTCGGCCAACGCGAACGGAACGCTCAGCGTACCGACGCCGAGTAAAATGTTCACCGTATTCGCCATCGCCTGCGCCGTGCTCGACCGCCGCGTCGTCGTCATCCCCGTCGCCATCGTCTGTTCCACGAGAGTCTCGTCACCATCGGTCTCATCCTTCGCATCGAAAACCACCCTCGCGGTGGCCGTCGTCACCATCTTCTTCCCCCGAACCAGACTCTTCGGATCGTCGCGTCTCGCGTCGTCGTCCCCCCATCCTTCATCGCTCGTCGACGCCTCCCCCCCGCGTTCCGCCCGATCGTCCACGATCGCCGCCGTCGTCGACGCGTTCATCCCGCGTCGACGTCTCGGTCCGCACCGCGCCCCCCGTTCCCTTCGCGCCCCGTCCGTCGTCGTCGTCGTAATCCAGATCCCCTTCGTGTCGACACGATGCCGATCGCCCCGAAACGTCGTCGCCAACCTCATCGACGCTCGCGTCGTCGTCGAGCGATTTCCCACGGTTCGACGACGACACCGAGGACGCCCCGCGTTCGGCATGGACGACGGACGTTCGACGCGAGCGGTAGACGGCGTCATCGTCGTCGTCGTCGTCGTCGTCGTCGTCGTGACGACACCCTTTGTCGCCTCGCCCGTCGTCGCACAACACACAAAACACACAACGCGCAACGCAAACACCCGCGAGTCGCGCACCCACTCCCGTTGACACTGTGTTGACAGCAGTCTGACAGCAGTCTGACAACATCCCAGAGCGAACAGTCGGACGTTTGCTCTTACCCGGTCGACACCTCGAGCCCGATCGAGGGGGTCGGAACACAAACCACGAGTCGTGAACGGTGAATACCATCGACATCCATCGACATCCATCGACATCCATCCGCGCGGGCACGGA
>Ga0255774_10000946_pt1 | contig 24780 bp, 15 predicted proteins | sample 101ome_17_FD_179972 | JGI IMG/M metagenome (GOLD analysis project Ga0255774, IMG submission 179972) | Coastal salt marsh microbial communities from the Groves Creek Marsh, Skidaway Island, Georgia - 101407AT metaG (version 2) | ecosystem: Environmental > Aquatic > Marine > Intertidal zone >... | reverse complement strand
TCGGAAACTGATGCGACATGTCTTCGACGCGCCGCTTCAATCCCCGGAGTCTCGCGTTCCAACGTCCGAGCACTTTTCGCTGCTCGGCTTCCGAGAGACGCGAAATTTGTTCCTTCAGCAGCGGCGGCGCCTTGACGGAGATGGGCGCGCGGCGGCGCTCGTCCGCGGCGCGACCCCTTCCGCCGGCTTCTTCGTCGCCGTCGCCGACGCGCGTCTCCCGCGTCCCGGCGACGATCGCGAGAGAAGCATCGGTACCGTCGTCACGATCGTCCGCGTCGTCGACATCATCATCATCGTCGTCGTCGTCGAGTGATTCTTCATCGTCCCGTCGGTGACGCTTCGGCGGCGCCGCGTCGCGCCCTTCGAACGCGCGCGCATTCGCGCGCCGTCGCGTCGGCGCCCCTTTCGTCGATCGCGCGCTCGCCATGGACGTCACGCGCGGCGCGCACTCGCGCGTCCGTCGCGCGCGCCGTGCGCGAATGCGTCGAAAATTCGTGATATCGACGGCGCGCCATATTTTGGTTGGGTGATGGAGACGCCGAGTCGACTTCGTTCGCGATCGCGGATGCCGAGAGAGAACCGATGGAGGAGGCGTTGCGAGCGTACGCGTCGAGCATCGGAGCACACGTGGGCGATTTCAAAAAGGCTGCGGATGGCGGCGCGTGTGGATCGATTTACACGCATCAACCGAACCACTTTCTCGATGTCCCGCGCCGTCTCGACCTGTTTGGAACGAAAAATGTCGGCGCGACGGCGATTCGTTTTCTACCGAGACAAACGCGCGCCGCGCGCGTGGCATTTCTCGCTGGTTTAGTGGATTCGGATGGCCACGTCTCGCGGTTCAATAAAGCGACAAAGCCGACACACGTCGTGTTGAGTCAATCGCTCGTGAACACCGCGACGACGCGCGGGACGATTCTCGCCGCGTTCGGCGTCGTCGCGCAGTCGCTCGGATGCGACGCGAGATACGTCGAGCTCTTCCGTGTGGTCCGTCAAATTACTCTCGACGAGAACGGGCGCGTCATCCGAAAGGGCGACGCAAACTACCCGACGCGCGAAGAACGACGAGAAGCGACGGATTTCCGTCGCTCTCTTAACGGCCGAGTTCACATCTCGGGTCCAGCCGCGACGCAGATTCCGACGAAAACCGACGAGACGCTCGACGAGTCGGTTCCGTTCGACGACGCGACGGGTTTCGACGACGCGACGCGCGCCGTTCGAGCGGCGAGTCTGGGACTGTACGAGTTGCGCGTTCGCACGCTCGACGCGCCGATGAAAATGATATCGCCGACGTGTGAAGATTCGCAAAACGACGACGCCGTGGCGTCGGCGACTGGATTCAGAGTCTCGACTTGAGGTGCGCGCCCGCGAAATGTATGATACGACGATTGCCATTTTTATACGCATATTACTTCCAAAAAAGTTTGATACGCTTAAAAAAGATATAATATGGCGTGACCATAACGGGGCTCGAACCCGCGACTTTGAGATATCTCGCCTACACTATGGAGCATTCGTCCGTAGAAGTCCCACTATCTTCCAACTGATATATATGGTCCCGTGCGGCTGTCGTAGACTACAGCACAATGATCTAACAAACAGAAAATCACCTCCACTCCCGTACTTTCGAATCGTATCATCACACTTATGGGTCAAAGCGCCCATCCACGGATGCGCCGACCCATTGTCTTTCATCCACCCGACGCAGCGCGGCGCGAGAGCGACGCGCGACGAGGCGAGCGACGGGGCGCGCGAGGGGACGAACGATCGAGACGACGCGGTGATCGTGCGTATCGCGGTGATCGTGCGTATTGGACGGCCGCGTGGCGCAGAGGGAGAGGAGAGACGATCGGGAGAGGAGAGACGATGATGAGTGTTGAATCTTCATCGACGACGACGTTCGCGAGCGTCGAGAGCCGTCGCGCGAGCGCGAACGAAGGAAACGACGAGGACGGGTGTGAACACCGTGCGTCGTCGTCGTCGTCGTCTCGGTGGTCGGTGCCTCGCCCCTCGACGTCGACGCTGGCGACGGCGGCGATGTCGCTCGGGGCGTTGGCGCTCTCGAGCGCGGCGACGTACGCGGCGCGGAGAGGCGTCGGTGGAGAGGCGACGAGGTCGTATCATCCCATGGCGTCGTTAGGACAGCGCACGGAGCGTCACGTGTTCGAGGGAAAAGGTGACGACGTGAACGCGGCGTCGGATCACGGGTACGTGTCGGTGGATCAACAACGCGCGTTTGAGACGCGCGCGTGGGCGTGGGATCAGACGTATTCGTGCGACGATTTCCAGGTGACAGAGAAGGAATTCGAGGCGATGAACGTGGACGAGGGTCGTAAAGAGTTTTGGAGAAACTCGACGTTTTCGTTTCAGTACTGGCGGACGCCACGAAGTCGGCATTATCAGCTCTACGACGCGTACAACTTGCGCAAGGCGTTGTGCTTCGCGGGTCAATTCGACGTCAACGTCGTCACGATGATGGATAATCAAGATTCGTGCGAGTGGGCGCGGAAACATTACGACTTGGGTCGCGAGAAGTTTTCGCGCGCGAATCCGAGCAGGGATAACCTGGGACAGGGTGTTTTCTTTTGCGCCGGTCGTCCCATCGATCACTTTGTCTTGAAGCCGTCGCCGGTGTGCGGCGTGCGCACGATGATTGAAATCAATCGAATGAACAACCTCGGGGATTTACTCAATTTCGCGGAGCGGGAGTCACACATTTCCTACACGTACGCCTGGTACGTTGATCCCGAGGATTTCGAAATCACAATGATTCATAAAAGGTTGTTTGATCCCGAGATGGACGCGGCGTTTCCGACGTCTTTGCGCCTCGAGTGTCATCGCAACGGCGACGTTCCGAGAGACGACAACTGTCAAGAAGGAGCAGCCAAATCACCGAGACGCGTGTTTAACGGTAGAGTCGTCGGTGGTAGACGCAAAACGATCAATAACTACAATTGGTCGGTGAGGTATTTTCTTAGAAAGTGGATTCCGCTCAAGGGACGAAATCACGAGTGGACGCTGGACAGAAACGGCGTCGTGTCGTGGAAACCCGCAAATAAGCTCGTCAAGGGATGCGTGTGTCCGAGCGATGAAGAAGTGTACACGCAGATGGCGCACGTCATCCACGGTGGATTTGCGAGGGCGTTCGCGTTTGAGGCGGTCGCATCGTCGACGGCGCCGACGCCGCGCGTCGTCGGCGAGGAATACGGAACGTGCGCGTGGGTCAAGTTCGATCACAACCTGGGTCGGCTTCTCGAGTAATACATTAGTAGTTTGAGCGATCGGTCGATTGTGAGTTGTAGTGGTAGGCATTACTTTCTTGTTTAGTCGTGGGTGGACGCTGTCGATGTTTTGTGCTTTACCCGGTGTTTTGCATGCCGGCGGCGATGCCCTTCATGGTGATCTTCAAGACGTCGTTCACCGCTCCTCTGTAATTGTAGTCTTGGAACGGGTAGCCCTCCAAGAGAGTGATTCTGAGCTTTTCCATGCTAAGTTTATCGCCGTCTTCTTCGTTCTCGAGCGCGCGAGCCGTGATGAGGTATCGCACCTGGCACACGTTGAGCGGCGTGATGTAGAGCGAACGCTTGAAGAGCTTGTACGCCAAATTTTGGTGCACCCGCGCGGCGTCCGTCGCCTCAACTTTTTCGGGTTTCGCGAGCAAGTCGATGTGCTCAGAGACGGAGAGAAGACAATTGATGCTCTCCTGGAGCTCTTGGCGAAGTCTCGACCCGAACTCGTGGAGAGAAGGATCGACGAGCGCACGTTCGTAATATTCGACGACGACGGGATCCGCCTTGGCGAGCACCATCTCGACCAAATCAATCGTCACCTCAAAGAAAGGCCAGTTTTTGTACATGTCCCTGAGCGTGTCGAGATGGCCTTCCTCTGTGAGACGCTTGAACGAGGTCGAGATTCCGAGCCAGACGGGAAGGTGGAATCGCGATTGCGTCCACGCGAAGATCCACGGAATGGCTCGAAGCGCCGTCACGCCGGCGTTCGGTTTGCGCTTCGCGGGCCTCGAACCGATGTTCAGAGATCCGAGCTCGGCTCCCGGAGTGGCTTGTGCAAAGTAACCGACGAATTCGGGCGTTTGGAACACCGTCTTGCGATAGTGCGCGCACGAGTACTCGCTCATTTTGTTCATCACTTGGCGCCACTCTTCGCGCGGGAGCGCGGGCGGCTTGAGCGTGTGCTCCAAACAGGCTGCCGTGTACAAATCGAGCGTGTGGAAGCAGTTTTCCTTCTCGCCGAAGTCCGTCTCGATCACTTCACCCTGAATCGTCACCCTGATGCTACCATTAACAGTGCCCGGCGGCTGCGACAACATGGCGATGTGCGCCGGACCGCCGCCTCGACCGACGGTGCCGCCTCGACCGTGGAACAACGTGAGGGCGACGCCGAATTCCTTACCCGCCTCCACGACGCGCTCTTGTCCTTCGTACAGCGCCCACGCCGCGGCCATGCGTCCGGCGTCCTTCCCACTGTCTGAGTATCCAATCATAATCTCTTGAAATCCGGCGATGTGCTCGCGATACCACGACACGGAGAAGAGCTGACGCAACACTCTCGGGGCGTCGTTCAAATCATCAAGACGTTCAAACAGAGGCGCCACGCGCAAGAGATCTTCCCGTCTGCATCCACACTCGCGCTGTAACAACACGACGGCGAGCACGTCGCTCGCGCACGTTGCCATGGAGATGACGTACGTGCCGAGAGATCCCGGACACGTCTGCTGCAGACGCGCAATCATCTTGCACGTGTCCAACACCTCCTTGACCTCCGCCGAGCACTCAAGATCGGTCGGAAGCAACGGACGCTTATTCTCCAACTCACTCGTGAGCCATTCGATCTTCTTCTCTTCGCTCCATTCGAGATACGATCCCAAACCGATGAATTGCGTCACCGCGTCAATCGCCTCGGCGTGTCTCTCGCTCTCTTGTCTGATGTCGAGCTTGACCAATCCCATTCCGAAGCACTGCACCTGACGAATGACGTCCAAGAGATACGCGTTGGCGATCTGCGCGTCACCGACTTCGATCAACGATTCGTAACACGCGATGAGAGGTTCAGAGATTTCCTCCTTGTGACGCACGATGCTCTCGTCGGTGACGTCGATGGCCAAGTCGTTATCCGCCACGCACTTTTGCAAGACGGCGCGCGTGTTGTAGAGCTTATCTCGAAGTTCGGCCAAGATGACGCGGTAGGGTTCGTACTCGGGAATCGCCTTCCAGAAATCGTCGTAATTTCGTCGCTTGCGCTCCTCGAAGATGGCCGTCTTGTCCGACCCGGAGGCGTCGAGAATCTCCTTGGCGCGCGCCTTGACGGCGTCGGAGGCGCGCCACATGGAGAGATCAAAGATTAAGCGTTGAATCGCTGAGAAGAGCAGGTTGACGCCCTGAATGCGCGCGAGCAGGACAACGTCACGCGTGCACTCGGAGGTGACGTTGGGATTACCGTCGCGATCGCCGCCCATCCACGAACCAAAGGTAACGATGGATCTCGACAGCGGAAGTCGCGGGCACCCCTGCGCCAAGAGGGAGGTGTCGACGCGACGCATAAAGGTGGGAATACCGTCCCAGATGGTTTGTTGAAAGTACGTCAAACCGGCGCGCATCTCATCCTGCGGTTTCGGCGGCGTGCGACGAAGTTCGTCGGTGCGCCACGCGGAGGCGACGCTGGAACGAATCTCATCCAACACCTCGGCGCGTTCGTATCGCGACAATCGAAAGCGTTGGAGTTTGAGCAAACTCTCTCTGATTTTCCCGAAAGATTTAAGCAACGATCGTCGCAACGCCTGCGTCGGGTGCGCGGTGAGCACTAAATCGACGTGTTGCGCGGAGAGAGCATCGTAAATCTCTTCCGTCGTCTTGCCGGATCGAAGTAAACCTTTGATGGCGCCGTTCGTCGTCTTGGCGGGTCCGCGAGGAATATCCTCCAAACGCTTGTGTCTCTCCTCCATCGCGTTCGCCACCTGTTCGGAAATGTTGTGCAGATTGAGTAAATTCGAATACGCCGACGCAAACTGTAAAGACTCGTCCATCTCGAATCCCTCGAGCATATCCCTCATCGCGTCGAAATCCTTCGACTCGTGCGACGTTGCGAATTTTTCGCTCGACTCGTACACCGCCATCAACTTGCTTAGAAAATTCTCTCCCGCCGTCTCGCGAACGACGTTGAAGAAAATCGTTCGAAGTAATTCATCGCACTCCTCGATGACGTCGTGCGCGTTGAAATCCTTCGACTCCCCTGTCCCGCTCAGGTAGCTCGACGCCCTGGCGAGCTCGTCCAGCTTGGCTCCCTCCTCGCTCGCGAACAAGCTCCCCGTGCGCTTGTGCGCCGGTCGTCCACCGCGCACGGCATCAAACACGCGATTCATCATCGCCGACGCGGCGTCGCACCACCGTCAACGCGTCGACGCGCGAGCGATCCTCGACCGAGGCTGCGAGCCAATCGACGCTATGTACCACGAACACGCGCACCGCGTCTTCGACACGCGCGAGAACGACACACGAACGCGCACACGCGCACACTGACACACACGCGCGTCGTCGAGACGTGCGAGGCGCGGCCGAACGCGCGCGCGGCCGAGTGGGGCGCCGATTCGCGACGCGCGCGCCCAAAAAACCCGGGTGTCGGAAAACGCCCTTTTCGATTATGACGAGTCGTGACTCGAGACGAGTCCCTCGTCGCCCCTTCCCCAGGGATCGAGGGATTTCACGTCCCTCAACCATCGGCCCGGACGCGAGACGACGCACGGCGACGCGCGGCGACGCGCGAACGACCGAGCGACCGCGCCGACAGACCGGTCGCGTCCTTTCCCCTCCGTGGCCGCGTCCCTCGAAATGGCGACGTCGTCTCGCGCGGTGACGTCCCGAACGCGGGTCGACGCGACGGTTCCCAGACGGCGACGATGTCCCCGCGCGCGACGCGCCTCGACGACGCGCGCGAGCGCGAGCGCGGGCGAGGAACCGAAAAAATTGTGGGGTGGAAGGTTCAGCGAGGCGCAGGATCCGCTCATGGAGAAGTTTAACGAATCGCTGTCGTTCGACCGGCGCATGTGGCGGGAGGACGTCGACGGGTCGGTGGGGTACGCGGCGGCGTTGGCGCGCGCGGGCGTCATCACGGACGATGAGCGAGACGCCATCGTCTCTGGATTGCGAGACGTGGCGAAGGAGTGGGAGGCCGGTGCGTTCGAGGCGAAAGCCGGGGACGAGGACATTCACACAGCGAATGAGAGACGTTTGACGGAGCTCATCGGCGACGTCGCGGGCAAGTTGCACACGGGACGGTCGAGAAACGATCAAGTGGCGACGGACACGCGCATGTGGCTTCGTAAGGAGTTGATTCGATTGCGTGGACATTTGCGGACGTTGATCGAGGTGGCGGTCGATCGCGCCGAGCGCGAAGTGGACGTCGTCATGCCCGGGTTTACGCACTTGCAGAGCGCGCAGACGGTGCGATGGTCGCACTGGTTGCTTTCCCACGCCGCGGCGTGGCAGAGAGACGATCAGCGATTGGGCGATCTCATCAAGCGCGTCAACGTCATGCCGCTCGGATCCGGCGCGCTCGCCGGGAACCCGTTCGGGATCGATCGTCAACTTTTGGCCAAGGATTTGGGTTTCGACGGCGTGTGTCCGAATTCCATGGACGCGGTGAGCGATCGCGATTACATCGCCGAGGCGAGCTTTTGGGCCTCCATGACGGCGACCCATCTCTCGCGATGGAGCGAAGATTTAATCGTCTACTGCTCGCAGCAGTTCGGCATGGTGAAGTGCTCCGACGCGTACTCCACGGGTTCGTCTCTGATGCCTCAAAAGAAGAACCCGGATGCGCTCGAGCTCCTCCGCGGGAAAACGGGCACGCAGATTGGCTCGCTCATGGCTGTCTTGGCCACCATCAAGGGCACGCCGACGACGTACAACAAAGATCTTCAAGAGGTGTGGCACGCCATGTACTACACCGTGGATAACATGAGCGATTCGTTACAAATCTCCGCCGGATGTTTGGCGACGCTTAAAATTTACCCCGACGCCATGGAGCGCGGCTTGTGCGCCGAGATGCTCGCCACTGACCTCGCCGAGTACCTCGTGCGCAAGGGCGTGCCGTTCCGCGAGACCCACCACATCTCCGGCGCCGCCGTTAAGCTCAGCGAAGAGCGCGGCGTGCCCCTCAGCTCGCTCACCGTCGACGACTTGAAACCGCTCTGCGCCGCCTTCGAGTCGGACGTCGACGATATTTGGTCCTACGAGAAATCCGCCGAGTCTCGCGACACCGAGGGCGGCACGTCGCGTCGCAGTGTGTTAGAGCAGTGCGCCAAGCTGCGCGCCTACCTCTCGAGCGCCGTGTAAACCGAATCAACGGTATTCATGAACCATTAATCATTAATCAACGCGCCGACGCGCCGACGCCGCCGCACTCGTCCGCGTGCGCGTCATCATGCCACCGCCACCGACGACGACGACGACGACGACGCGTGCGCTCGCGTGTACTGTCACCCTCGCGCTCCTCGCGCGCGCGTCCGCGCTCACGGATGACGCATTCGTCGGCGATGACGCCGCGCGGTACGTCGTGCGCATTCCCAAAGAACCGCTCGAGATTACGCCCGCGATGCCGCACCGACGCGTGCCGATGACGGCGACGGACGGTACGAAGTATCTCTGTCGCATTCCCGAGCGCGCGAACGACGACGAGGACGACGAGGGCGGGAGAGACGGGAGCGATGATGGTGATGATGATTCGACGCGCCGAGCCGTTCGAGGCGTCCCCGACGACGACGCCGAGACGAGGAAATCCGTCGATGTACACCTCGCCCCGCTCGAGGGTAAGTGTTTCTATTACGGAAACGGTGATTGGTGGACGTATGAGATGTGTCACAAGAGTCACATCGAACAGTTTCATCGCGAAGGCGCGGCGCGCGTGAGCTCGTATTCGCTCGGACGGTACGACGCGGACGCGACGTTGGGATTAGAGAGGGCTAGAACGGACGCCGACGCGTCCACGGGTGGGATATCGGTGTTAGAGGATCGTCCGTATCGCGCCCACGCGTTCGTGGGCGGGAGTAAGTGCGAAGACGTCGGCGACGCGTACAGAGAGACGGAACGCCAAAGCGAGGTGCGCTTCGTGTGCGCCGAGGACGGCGCCGAGGGTGTGAGTTCTGTGGAGGAACCAGCGACGTGTAAATACGTGTTGACGTTTCGAACGCCGTTGGTGTGCGAGGTGGAGGATTTACGGCCGAAACGACCCGACGTCGAACGCATCGAGTGTTCGCGCGTCGACGACGACGACGACGACGACGCGACGACGACGACGCGAGACGACGACGACGTGACACCCGTCGAGGACGCTACCGCGCGCGCGTTTCGAGACGAACTCTGACGCTGGAGATCGGGCGCGTCGTGTAATACTAATAACGTACGGTGGCCGCGCGCTCGCGAAAACTCGAGCTCGAGCTCGACGCTCTCTCTCCCCCACAGCGCGTCGCCGGGCGACTCAACGACGACCCCATCGCCCGACGACGACGACGCCACGACGCGTGCAGACGCCCCGCGACGCCCCGCGGCGCGTCCATGACGCCTCGCGCGACGCCCGGCGCGCAAGATGACGACGACGACGATTCGGTGGCGGCTCGATCCGAAACCATCTCGTCGCCCTCGTCCCGCGACGGCGTCTCGCGCGACGTCCTCGGCGTCTCGCGCGCGTCGAGCGCGCGATCGTGCGCGTCTCTCGACCTCGCGACGGCGTCGTGGGACGACGCGCGCGGCGTCGAGACGACGGAAAAGATCGTTTCGAATTCGACCGTCGTCGTCGACGCCGCCTTTAAACACACGCGCGCGCGCGTCGACGCCGCGCGCGCGCTGATTCGCGCCGGTCGGTGCGCGGACGCGATGCGCATGATCGAGTCGACGCCCGCGCGCGCCTTCGGTGGAGACGCGATCGCGCTCGCCCTCGGAGGGGAGTGTCGAGAGGGCGCGGGGGAGACGGCGGCGGCGTTTCGAGCGTTTCGCGCGTCTCGGGACGCGGATGGGAATCCCGACGCGTGGTGCGGATTGGCGCGATTGGCGCACGACGCGGGGGCGTTGGAAGAGGCGGTGGCGTGTTTCCGAGCGGCGAGGGATGGCTACGAGGCGTTGGGGTGCGAACGGGACGCGGAGGAGACGCGGGCGCGTTTGGCGCGCGCGTGGACGGACGCGGCGACGGCGCTCAAGGCGCGAGGAGACGCGGTGACGGCGGTGGAGACGTATCGAGAGATCATCGACGCGTTGCCTCGATACGCGGCGGCGGCGCATTATAATTTAGGGGTGGCGTTGGTGGAGGCTGGACGATTGGACGAGGCGGAACGCGCGTATCGAGCGTCGGCGGCGCTCGAGCCGACGCGCGCCGAGGCGTATTGTAACATGGGCGTCGTGTTCAAGATGACGAATCGGGTGGACGACGCCGTGCGGGCGTTCGAGCAGTGTCTTCGTTTATCGCCCGAGTTCGCGCTGGGAAGGAAGAACTTGTCACTCGTCTTGACGGATCAAGGCACCGAGTTGAAGAAGACGTCGCTGCCCGAGGCGGTGGCGACGTACGAGCGCGCGTTGACGTACGACTCGACCAACGTGGAGGCGTACTACAATCTCGGCGTTGCGTACGCGGAGATGGAAGAGTACGATCGAGCCATTATCGCGTACGAAAATGCGGGCCGGTTACGGCCGCAGTGCGCGGAGATTTGGAACAACGCAGGCGTCTTGTACAAGGAACGCGGCAACGACGCGCGAGCGACAGAGTATTACCGACGAGCCATCGCGTGCAATCCGAATTTTGCGCAGCCGCTCAACAATCTCGGCGTGTTGTACACCATGTCCGGCCAGGCGCAGCAGGCGTTGGAGTCGTTGCAACGCGCGGTGACGGTGGATCCCTCGTACTCAGTGGCGCACAACAACATCGGCGTGCTGTTGCGAGACACCGGCGACATCGAACACGCGTGCGACGCGTACAGAGAGTGCGTGAAACATTCACCGAACGATCGTCACGCGGAACAAAACTACCTGTTGGCGCTGAACTACGTGCGACAGGGTGAAGAGCCCGAGGTGTGCGAGGCGCACGCGGCGTGGGGATCGAGGTTCGCCAAGCTCGCAGGACCGCCGCTCAAGGCGAGACGCGCGGTTCGCGCCGATAGTGGCGCGGGGACGTCGGGACGAAGGAAATTAGTCGTTGGGTACGTGTCTCCGGACATGTACACGCACTCGGTGAGTTATTTCGCCGCGGCGCCTCTGCGCGCGCACGACGCGGAGCGCATCGCCTGCGTCGTGTACAACGTGTCCAAGTTTCGCGATGAACAGACGGAACGCTTGAAAAAGTACACGCTCGAATCCGGTGGTGAGTGGCGCGAGTGCGCGTCGCTCACCGAGTCGCAGCTCGCTCGAGCGATCCGCGACGACGGCGTCGACGTATTGGTCGAATTGACGGGGCACACCGCGAATAACCGTCTCGGCGCGCTCGCGCTCGAACCCGCGCCCGTGCAAATCACCTGGATCGGGTATCCGAACAGTACCGGTCTGCGTTCCGTCAATTATCGCATCACCGACGACGCGTGCGATCCGTTCGACACGAAACAGACGTTCACGGAGGAACTCGTGCGCATGCCCGCGCCGTATTCGTTTCTGTGCTACACTCGGAATCCCGAGGCGCCGGCGGAGGTCTCCGCGCCTCCGTGCACGACTCGCGGGTACGTCACCTTTGGATGCTTCAACACCATGGCGAAAGTGACGCCAGCCGTTCGAGCGGTGTGGAGCGAAATTCTGCTCGCCACTCCTGGAAGCCGACTGTACTTCAAATCGAAGGCTTTCGCGTGCGCGGTGATCAGACAACGCTTTTTATCGCAAATGGCGGCGCTCGGCGTCGAAAACTGGCGCATCGATTGCGTCCCACTCGAGCCGGCGACGTCGTCGCATCTCGCGATGTACGACGGCGTGGACATCGCGCTCGATACGTTTCCTTACGCCGGAACGACGACGACGTGCGAGGCGTTGTACATGGGCGTACCCGTGGTGACGCTCGCCGGAAACTGCCACGCGCACAACGTCGGGAAATCGTTGATGACGACCATCGGTCATAAAGAATTCGTAGCCGAGAACGTGAACGAGTACGTGCGCATAGCTTCGAGGTTGGCGAACGATGCGGAGAGTATTCGTCGCGTTCGCGCGCGTTTGCGAGAAACGTTGCTTCGCTCGCCGTTGTGCGACGCCGAGGGCTTCACGCGCGCGTTGGAATCCGTCTACTGCGAATTGTGGCAGCGATGGTGCGACAAGCAGGCGAGAGAGAATTCGAACGACGAAGAGAGCGACGTCGACGAGAGCGACGCCGAGTCGGAAGGACGAGGCACGCGCTGCTCCGCGGAAGATTCCAAGGGCGAGTCCGACTCGTCCAACGACGACACGGCGGAGCTCTACGAAGACAGCGGAACGAGCGTCGAGGGCGAGTTCTCGTCCCGACTGCTAGACAATTTAGAGATTTAGGACCAGACTTTTTTGTTGTGATTGTGATTGAAACGTTGAGGATTGGTGTTGGAATGAAAATGAATTAAATCGCTCTACTGTTTTGCTCTACTGTCTGTGCCCTCGCTCTAAAGGGAGAAGCTGTCGGGATCCGGGGCGGCCGCGGCGCCCGCCGCGACCTTCTTCTTCGGGATCTCGGTGATGACCGCTTGCGTCGTGAGCACCATGCCCGCGATGGAGCAGGAGTTTTGGACGCCGGAGCGCGTGACCTTCTTCGGGTCAAGCACACCCTTTTGGATCAAGTCCCCGTACTCACCAGTCATGGCGTCGTAGCCAAAGTTGAAGTCGCCATCCATCACGTGCTGCACGATAACATCACCTTCCGCGCCGGCGTTGTTACCGATGAGTCGGCACGGCGACACAAGAGCCTTTTGCACGATTTCAGCACCCAGGCGCTCCTCCGGGTTGGTGAGAGTTGGCTTGAATTCATCAATCATCTTGCTCAAGTGCACCAACGCGGCGCCACCACCCGGGACAATGCCTTCTTCGACCGCCGCAAAGGTGGCGTTCTTGGCATCTTCAATACGAAGCTTGCGCTCTTCTAATTCGGTTTCAGTCGCGGCACCAACCTTGATGACGGCGACGCCACCGGCGAGCTTGGCGATGCGTTCAGAAATCTTTTGGGTATCGTACACGGAATCCGTCTCGGCGAGCTCTTGCTTGAGTTGAGCCACGCGGAGATCGATGTCCTCCTTGGACGCACCATCGGCGATCATGGTGGTGGTGGTTTGTTCGATGGTCACCTTGCGCGCGTAGCCGAGGCAGTCCATGTTGGCGCGAGAGACGCTGAGACCGAGATCCTTGGCGATGAACTGCGCGCCCGTCACGATGGCGATGTCTTGCAACAACGCCTTGCGACGTTCACCAAAGCCCGGCGCCTTGATGGCGGCGACTTGGAGCACACCACGGATCTTGTTCACCACCAAGGTGGCAAGCGCTTCACCGACGATGTCTTCGGCGATGATCAAGAGTGGGGGAGAACCGGCTTGGTTCAATTCCTCCAAGAGTGGGACGAGCATTTGCACTTGCTCAATCTTTTCGTCGGTGATCAACACGCGGCAGCCCTCGTATTCAACCGTCAAGCGTTCGTTGTTGTTGACGAACTGCGGAGAAATGTAACCACGGTCGATTTCCATACCCTCTTCAACCTCGACGACGGTGTCCAAACCGGTGCCGTTTTCGATGGACAAGACGCCATCCGGACCAACCTTTTCGATGGCTTCGGCAATCATGTCACCAATCTCCGTGTTGTTACCCGCGGAGATGGACGCGACGGCGCGAATGTCGTCTTGGTTTCTCACCGGAATGGCGAGTTCATCGAGCTTTTTGCGGCAAAACTCAGACGTCTTGTCAATGCCGCGCTTCACCGTCACCGGGTTGGCGCCGGCGGCGACGGATTGCAAACCAAACTTGATCATCTCGCGCGCGAGCACAGACGCCGTGGTCGTACCGTCACCCGCAGAGTCGTTCGTACGACCGGCGACTTCCTTGATGAGCTGCGCGCCCGCGTTTTCAACCGGATCCGGCAATTCAATCGCCCGAGCAATCGTCACGCCGTCGTTGATGACTTGGGGCATGCCAAACTTTTCCTCGAGCACGACGTTTCTCCCTCGCGGACCGAGCGTCACGCCCACCGCGTCCGCGAGCTTATCGATCCCCGCTTGAATCTTACGTCTCGAGTGCATATCCATCGTGAGTCTCTTCGCATCGGCGCGCACCACGACGGCGCATCGGCGCGCCCCTCTCGGCGCGTTCGCGCGAGCCGCCAGCCCTCGCGTCGTCTGTCTCGCCGAAAAAAACGTCTCGCGTCGTCGGGTCAGTCTCCATCGTCGTCTTCGTCGTCTCCGTCGACACACAAAAAACCTTCAATCCCACATCGTCCACCATCCCATCCATCGATGACGCGTCGTCGTCCACCGACGAGGGAAAGAAGGACGGACAGAAAGAAAATACGCTTCGCCGCGCCCGCGACCCCCACCCCTCACCCTCGACCGCCGCCGACGGATGGATGGATGCGGGGAACGACCGACGACGCCTCCGCGGTCTCCGACCCGTCGCGCGTCGCCAATCGACGGTAGATTTATTGAAAAAAACCGCATCGAACGTATCCTCGCGCATCGCACGATCGCGTCCATCCGCGCGCGTCGCATCCGTCGTCATCCACCGTTCACCGAATCTTCCCTTCGCGACCCTCTTCTTCAGGTTCGGGGTTCTTCATCCATCCCACCACCGAGCGCGTCACCGAGCGCGTCGACGACGTTCACGACGCGGATCGAACGCAGAGAAAAAAAATACAACGCGTCCATCGCTCGTCGCGCGCGCACCGTCATCGTTCTCGACGTCAACGCCGACATGATGAATGTCAAGTCTCTCGCGTCGCGCAATCGCGTCGGCGCGCGCGTCCTCGACCGCGTCGATCGGGCTTGGGGGGGGACTCGGGGACGAATCGTGACTCGTCGTTTTCATACGCGGGCACGCATCACGACGACGGACGTCACGGTCTCTCTGGATCGTCCAAAAAGGAAAAAGGTCCGGGGTTTAAAAAGGGAAGGAAAAGTCCGTCGGTCACCCCACTCGCGATGTGCGCGTGGGGTGGATGATGGAGGGCGCGTCACTCGTCGTCGCGCGTCACTCGTCGTTCGACGTCGTGTGCGGGTCGTCGTGTGTAAGTCGTCGTGTGCGTGTCGTGAGCGATGGCGCGCGGTCGTGGACGTCGAGGCGGGGGGTCGAACGGTGGGGGACGACGCGGTGGTGGAGGACGAGTGCGTGGGTTCGGCGGCTCGGTGGTGCCGGATTGGGCGCGCGGTGGTGGGGTGTGTTCGTGCGCCGAGAGGACGTGTGCGAGACGACACGTCGGTGATGAGAGCGGTGGTGGTGGTGGTGACGGCGGCGACGACGAGGGCGATCGATCGACGCGGTTTCCAGTGCCGCTCGCCATGTGGGATTTAGCGCAGTGCGACCCCAAGCGGTGCTCGGGACGCAAGTTGGCGCGGTTGGGATGTCTGCGAGAGTTGCGCGTGCAACAGCGGTGGACTGGGGTGGCGTTGACGCCGAACGCGACGGAGACGGTGTCGCCGAAAGATTTCGATGTGTTGCGCGCGAATGGGTTGGCGGTGGTGGATTGTTCGTGGAATCGATTGGACGACGTGCCGTTTCATCGATTGCACAGCGCGGCGCCGAGATTATTGCCGTGGTTGGTGGCGGCGAATCCGGTGAATTACGGGAAACCGTGTAAATTGACGTGTGCGGAGGCGTTGGCGGGGGGGTTGTACATCGCCGGGTACAGGGACGCGGCGGAATTGTTGATGAATAAGTTTAAGTGGGGGCACGGGTTCATCTCGCTCAATCGCGAATTGTTGGAATCGTACGCGGCGTGCGCGACGAGCGAGGAGGTGATCGAGACGCAAAATAAATGGTTGACGATGGGTGGTCCGAATTCGGGTCCGCGTCGAGAGTACGATTTACCGCCGAGCGAGAGCGATGAGAGCGATGAGGACGGGGCGAGCGACGACGAGAGCGACGACGACGGTTTGCCTCCGTTGACGCGAAATCTTAATCGCTCGCGGTTCGGCATCGAACGTTCGGGAAATAGGTTTAGACAAAATAGTAGAAGAGTCGGTGACGACGAGAGCGAGAGCGAGAGCGAGAGCGAAGAGGATGAGGAGGATGAGGAGACGAATGATTTGGCGGCGCGAGTCGCCGACTTGTAGACGACGCTTCGCGTGTAAAAACAAAACAAACCCGTGTACAGTACAACATCGCCGTGCATCCTCAAGACGTCCCGGAATCCGGCGTTTCGATGAGATAATCGTCGTCGGGCGTATCGTCGCTCCCCGACGCCGTCGGCGCCGGTTCCGAATCCGACGCGTTTGTCGGCTCGTCCGATCGCGTCTTCTTCGCCTCGTCCGATCGCGTCTTCTTCGCCTCGTCCAATCGCGCCTTCGCCTCGCGCATCGCGAGCGCCTTTTTCCGTCGATACACTCGAAGCGCTTCGTTTCGTTTCAATCGTCGCTCTCGCGCGCGAACCTCCTCGCCGTCGCCGTCGCCGTCGCCGTCGCCCGCGCGTCGACGTCGAGACGCCGACGAATGGACGAGCGCGTCCACGGCGACGACGTCTTCGTCCACCTCGCGCTCCGTGAGCGCACCCACGAACTCGGGTGGACGATGACCGCCGTATAATGCGTTGAGAAATCGCGTGGGTCCTGAAAACTTGGTGCACGAGTCAGCGTCGGAACGGGCGCGAAAGGAGACGACGACGCGGGAAGAGTCCACACCTTGCCCTCGCGAATGGCGCCCTCGGGCGAAAAGGAAGCCAAAGGGGCGCGACGGAAACCTGGGGTGACGATGTCGATGTCATCGATGAGATGTCGTAATTCGCGTCGTAACGCGACGCGCGATGGGAACACCATGAGACTCGGACCGATGTCGGGATGTGCGGCGAGACGGGACCGACGTCGGCGGGTATGTTACAATTCGTCGCTTCTACAGTAATCAAATCAAATCAAATCGGCCACGTTCATGGGCATCTCGTCGATCTGCGTCGAGTAATACTGTTCGATGTCCCTGAGCGCGCGCACGTCCTCCGCCTTGACGAAATTGATGGCGACGCCCTTGCGTCCGTATCGTCCCGAACGACCGATTCTGTGAATGTAATTTTCTCGATTTCCCGGTAAATCGTAATTGATGACTAAAGACACCTGTTGCACGTCGATTCCTCGCGCCCAGACGTCGGTGGTGATCAACACGCGCGTCGTTCCACCTCTAAACTCGTTCATGATTTCCTCTCGCTCCTTTTGCGGCATGTCTCCGTGCATCGCCGAGACGGTGAAGTTGTTCTGGCGCATCTTCTCTGTGAGCCAATCCACCTTTTTCTTTGTGTTGCAAAAGATGACAGCCTGCGTGATGGTGAGCGTGTCGTACAGATCACACAGGGTGTCAAACTTCCACTCTTCTCGCTCCACGGCGACGAAGAATTGCTTGATTCCCTCGAGCGTCAATTCGTCTCGTTTGACGAGAATGCGCAGCGGATCCGTCATAAACTTGCTCGTCATCTCCAAAACCTCATTCGGAAGCGTCGCGCTCACCAACACCACCTGCGTCTCCGGCGGTAAATACCTGTACACATCATAAATCTGTTCTTTAAACCCTTTATTCAACATCTCGTCCGCCTCATCCAGCACGAGCACCTTGATCCCGCGCGTGCGAAGATTGCGTCGTTTAATCATGTCGAAGACGCGTCCCGGCGTCCCGCTCACGATGTGACACCCGTGATCCAATTTCCTGATATCCTCCCCGATCGATCGTCCCCCGATGCACGCGTGCGTCTGCACATTCATAAAATTACCCAACGCCAGCGCCGTCTTCTCCGTCTGCACCGCCAATTCCCTCGTCGGCGACAACACCAACCCTTGCACCTCGCGCGTCGTCACGTCGAGCATTTGACACAACGCCAACGAAATCATCGACGTCTTCCCCGTCCCGCTCTGCGCCTGCGCGATGACATCTCTCCCAGAAATGATCGGCACCACCGCTCGCTGTTGAATGGCGCTCGGTTTTTCAAACCCGTACGAGTACAATCCGCGCAAGAGATCCTCTCGAATGCCCATGGCGTCAAACGTGGGTTTCGATTCGATCCCTCGCGACGTCTCGAAGGAAATCTTTTCATCGTCGTCGTAATCGGTGACGGTGGCGTCGGACGTCGCGTTTCGCGCGGGCATGGCGTCGAAGGAAAATGTGTGCGGCGTGCGGCGTCGCGCGCGACGAGCGGTGGACGTCGCGCGGGCGACGGACGCGCGTCGATGTGTGACGAATTGTGGGATTTTTTAGGCGGCGCGGCGCGTGGTGATGATGGATGAGTGACGCGAGTGCGCGACGCGAGGGCGCGTTTGGGGACGCGAGGGCGACGCGTCGGTGTGGAGACTATTTTTGGCGTCGATCGACGTCGTCGGCGTCATGGCGGGGAAGACGTGGGAGGCGGTGTACTGCGTCGCGGTGGTGGTGGCGATGTTCGCGGCGCTGTTGAAAAACGTCGCGGGTCCGGACGTGTTGATGCTCGGCGCGCTCGCGATGGAGCTCGCGGCGGGGATCGTGGGCATCGAGGATGGGTTGCGCGGGTTTTCGAATAAAGGGTTGCTCACGGTGGCGTGTTTGTTCGTCGTGGCGGCTGGAATCTCCAACACGGGCGCGTTGGACTATTACATGAGCAAGGCGTTGGGGACGCCGAGGAGCGCGGCGGACGCGCAGATTCGGTTGATGGTGCCGATCGCGGTGGTGAGTGCGTTTTTGAACAACACGCCGGTGGTGGCGATCATGATTCCCATCGTGCAAAAGTGGAGCAGAAAGTGTAAGATTTCGTCGGCGCAGTTGTTCATTCCGTTGTCGTTTAGTTCGATTTTGGGCGGGACGTGCACGCTCATCGGCACGTCGACGAATTTGGTCGTCGACGGGATGCGACGAGAGCGATACCCGAACGAGCGCGCGATCGGGCTGTTTGAACTGTCGAAATACGGCGTGCCGGTGTTGTTGAGCGGGTTGGCGTACATGCTAGTGGCGTCGCCGTTTTTGTTACCGGGCGGCGAGCGGGATGGGGCGAACGCGAACGATTTGGATTTAGAGGATTTGACCGTCGGTGCGGTCGTGCCCAGAGGGTCTCCGGTGGTCGACGCCGAGGTGGCCGTCCTGCGCGGGTTGAATGGGCTGTATTTGGTGAGCGTGCAGCGCGGCGACACGCTCATGCGGGGCGTGCAGCCGAATTTCATCCTCGAGGTGGGTGACATTTTAATCTTCACCGGTCTCATCGATCGCATAGGAGAGGTGTGCAAAGCGCACGGTTTAGTGCCGTTGACACACGAGGTGGAGGAGAAGATGCTCGAGGTGAAGCAAGAGACGAAACAGAGCGAAGAGGATAACGTCGAGAGCACGGTGACGTTTCCACCGCGCTCCAAGTCGGTGCCTGTCCCGAGAGAGTCTCAGCAGGGTCGCACGTCGCAAGACGACAGCAGCATCTCGGGAGTCGCGTGGTTGCATCGAAACTCTACGACCGCGGGTGGGCGCACGAGCATCGATCTGCACGCGTACGAAAACATGCTTCGCAGTTATACGAAGAGAAACGGAGACGGGGCGGAGAGTCCGTCGAGCAGTAGGGCGTTCACAAAGAGTCGCACCAGTCTCGATTACAACTTCAAGCACGGCGAACGCGCGAGGCAACTGAGCGCTGATTTGGATCAGCACGACTATTTGACGGAACACGTCGAAACTGCCGCTGTGGAAGTCATTCGAGCGCGCATCGTCGAAAACTCGGCGCTCATCGGCACGACGCCGTCCGAGTGCAAGTTTCGACACAAGTTCAAGGCATCCATCATGGCGGTGCAAAAGGGTGGGAAAGCGGACTCGAACGCAGACTCTGCTTTACAGCGCGGTCACCTCGGGAAATTGGTTTTCGGCGCCAACGATATTTTGATGTTGCACGCGTCGCAAGAGAGTCCGCTCCTCACGCAAAAGCGCGAACGCGAAGCGGCGACGGCTGAAAACTCGAAACGCGGCGCCAAGTTTACGCGAAGCCTCTCGTTGGAAAACTTGCAGTTACCGACGTTCACTGTGGGCGAAGAGCTGGAGGTGTTACTCTCGGACACGAAGACGGAAGTAAACGTTAATGAATTCGCGATTCCCATGCGCGTCGTGAGCGGCGGCGCGCTCGACGGCAAAACCATTCGAGGCGTCGACTTAGCCAACGTTCCCGGATTATTTTGCACCGCGATTCAATCGGGTGGCGACGGCGAAATGCGTGTGCCGGACGCCGAGACGATTTTGAACGGCGAAGACATTCTTTGGTTTGCCGGAGACATGATGGGGATGCAAACGCTGAGACGCATTCCCGGATTGGTGTCTCAAGAGGATCAAGTGGAGAAGCTCGGTCACGTGCGCAAGAGCGATCGACGATTAGTGCAGGCGGTGGTTTCGCAGGCGAGCGCGCTCTTGGGTAAGTGCGTGCGCGACACGCACTTTCGAACGCGATACGACGCCGTCATCATCGCCGTCCAACGCAGCGGCGGGCGCATTCAATCACGCATCGGCGACATCGTCCTCGAAGCCGGCGACGTGCTCCTTCTCGACACGTCCACGAGTTTCTTGCTCGATCACAAGCAAGATCCTGCGTTTGCGCTCATCTCTGAGATCGAAGACTCCGCGCCGCCGCAGTTTGACAAGCTCATTCCGTCCGTCGGCACGGCGGTGGTGATGATCGCCGTCTTTGTCGCCGGCGCGCTCGATCTCTTCGTCGCCGCGCTTTTAGCGTCTGGCGTCATGCTCGCCACGGGATGTTTGACCCAGGAAGCGGCGCGATCCGCGGTTAAATGGGAAGTCATCGTCACCATCGCCGCCGCGTTCGGCATCTCCGCCGCCATGGAACAGAGCGGCGTCGCCTCCAACATTGCCTCGACACTCGTCTCCGCCGGCAAAGCGTTGGGCACGGGTAAACCCGGCATTTTGGTCGCCGTCTACATCGCCACCGTCGTCTTGTGCAACATCGTCGGAAACAACGCCGCCGCCGCGCTCATGTTCCCCGTCGCCGCCGGCGCCGCCGATAAACAGGGCATCGACAACGCGCAGATGAGTTTTCTCTTGATGCTCGCCGCGAGCGCCTCCTTCATGTCACCCTTCGGATACCAAACCAACCTCATGGTGTACGGCCCGGGCGGATACGTCTTCGCCAACTTTCTCAAGTTCGGCGGTCCGATGCAAGTCGTCCAGCTCATCGTCTCCGTCTCCGTCGTCCTCCTCGATTCCAAGTGGTGGATAGGATGGGTCGTCGGGTTCGGATCCGTAGGAGCGATTTACGTCGCGCGGCTCGTCGCGCCCAAGATTCGCGCGCGACGCGACGCCGCCGCCACCGAACGCGCGCCGTCCGGGGAACGGGACACGATTCGAGATAACCTCTAGAACCACCGTACGTATTTATTCATTCATGTACCATACCGCGACCCGGTCGTTCGTACCTCTTCGCGCCCGCCGCGTCGCCGCGGATAAAACCAAACCCCACGAATGGGGCACACTCGCTCTCGCGCGTCACAGCGTCCCGCGGTCGTGCGGTCGCGCCTCACGACGACGACGACGACGCCATGTCGGACAGTTCCATCATCCTCCACCGCGTCGGCCTGAACGCCGCCTTCATCGCTGTCGGCTACGCCCTGCGCGCGTCGAAGATTTTAACAATCGAAGACGGGCGCACCGTGTTTCGGTTCGCGACGCACGTGACGCTTCCTGCGCTGTTGCTGTACGTCATGACGCGGGCGAGCGGTGGTGGCGTCGCGTCGACGGTGTCCGCCGTGAGCGCGGTCGTGCCGGCGTGTTCGTTGGCGGTGGGGATCGGGTGTTCGCTGGGGGCGTACGCGGCGTATCGAAAGAGTCCCGCGCGGGCGAGAGGATTGTGCGTCGGAAGCGCGACGGGGGTGAATTTGGGCATGTTTGCGTACCCGTTCGTCGAGGCGATATGGGGACTTCCAGGTTTAGCGCTGTGTGCGATGTGGGACGCGCCGAACGCAGTGGTGGTGTTCGGCGCGGCGAAGGCGATTTTCGCCGCCGAACAGAAAAACGGAGACGCGTCGAGGGCGGTGCACGATGACGGTGGAATTTACGACGGGGAGTGGTTGGATAAGAAGAAGCACGGACACGGGTGTTACAAGTACCCGAGTGGGTCCACGTACGAGGGGCAGTGGAGGAATAACGTTAAGGAAGGTTTGGGGGTGTACACGTACGCCAAGGGCGGTTCGTACGCAGGCGAGTTCAAGCGAGGAACGTTCGAGGGCACGGGCATTCGCGTCTTGCGCAAAGGAACGGTGAAGGCTGGTCTTTGGGAGGCGAATGAATTCGTCGAGGCGACGACGGTGAAGGATTGCGAGGGGACGATCGCGGCGGCTGAGGCGGCGGCGGCGGCGGCGAGACGAGCCGCCGAGGCGAGCAGTCTCACCGCCAAGGCTTTGTTTTGGAAAGTTGCGAAATTTCCACCCGTCATCGCGGTGACTCTCGCGAGCGCGATGAATTTCGCGGGAATCGCGCTTCCGCACACCGTGGCACAGCTCGTGGTACCGCTGGCGAACGCGAACAATCCAATCGTGTTGTTGACGCTCGGCGTGCTCTTTAAACCGGCGATGGATCGTTTACAAGTGCAATCGGTGGCCAAGTTCTTAGGCGTCAAGTACGGTCTCGGGTTGTTATCGGGCGCGATATGCACGTATTTCATCCCGCAGAGCTTCGCGTTGGCGCGAGGGGTCATCGCTGCGTTATGCGTCATGCCGGTGCCGTCCATCGTCATGCAATACTCGGCTGAACACGAAAACGACGGTCAACTCGCCGCCGCCATCGTCATGAGCTCGCAAGCGATGACGATCGCACTCGTGTGTTGTTTTGCCGTCGTTGCGCCTCACATCGCCACCATAGATCGCGCGGTGTTCTCGGGCGTCCTCCTCGCGGGGGCGGCGGCGGTGGCGCTGGCGAGCGCCGTCGGCGTCAAGGCGTTGGCGCCGTCCAAAATGGATTCGGCGAAGAATCGCGGTGCCGTCGCCGCGCCGTCGGCGTGCATGCGAACGTCTTCGTCGACATCGTATCGCACGACGCGCATCGCGAGAAGACGCCCGACGGTGCGCCAAGGCTTGCGTCTCGCGCTCGCGGCCAGGTCGTCGTCGTTTGTCGCGGCGAGACGCGCATTTTCGCACGCGGGCGCGGTCTGCACGCGCGCGCGACCATCGGTCTCGTCGGCCCGCGCGGCGAGCGCCGGTGCGTTGACATCATCCTTGGCGATGGCGATGCGTTGACGTCGCATGTGAATAGTACGTATAGTAGAATTGTTGTTGATTATTTTCGGATTACACAAAATCGGCTCGCTCTCTACGACGCGGTCATGTTTTCGGCTTCCTCGCGAATCGAGCTGTAAAGCGCGGAGGACAGGTAACGCTCTCCGAAGGACGGGAACACCGTCGTGATGAGCTTACCGGCGTTCTCCGGGCGCTTCGCGAGCTGAATCGCCGCGGCGGCGGCCGCGCCGGAGGAGATACCGACCATCAAACCCTCTTGCAGCGCGAGATCCTTCGCCATGGCGATGGCGTCGTCGCTCGCGATTTGAACAATCTCATCGATGATTTCCGTGTCCAAGATGCCCGGAATGAAACCGGCACCGATGCCTTGAATCTTGTGCGGACCCGGTCCGCCGCCCGAGAGCACCGGAGACTCGGTCGGTTCGACGGCGACGATCTTGACGTTCGGGTTCTTGCTCTTGAGGTAGCGACCCGTGCCGGTGATGGTGCCTCCGGTACCGACGCCGGCGACGAAAATGTCAATCTGACCGGCGGTATCCTCCCAGATCTCCGGACCGGTCGTTTCGAAGTGCACCTTCGGGTTGGCCGGGTTCTCAAACTGTTGCAAAACGAAGGAATCCTTCGTCTCGGCGGCGATTTCCTCAGCCTTTTGCACCGCGCCCTTCATCCCCTTCGCCGGATCCGTGAGCACCAAGTTGGCCCCGAACGCCTTGAGTAGAATGCGCCTCTCCAAAGACATCGACGCCGGCATCGTGAGCGTGAGCTTGTACCCCTTCGCCGCCGCGATGAACGCCAAGCCGATGCCCGTGTTCCCGCTCGTCGGTTCCACCAACATCGTCTTCCCCGGCGTGATCTTCCCCTCCTCTTCCGCCGCTTGGATCATGCTCCAACCGATGCGATCCTTGACGCTGCAGCACGGTTCCATAATCTCGAGTTTCGCCGCAATCTCCGCACCGCACCCCTCACTCGTCTTATTCAGGTACACCATCGGCGTGTTCCCCACCAATTGCGTCACGTTGTCGGCGATGTTCACATTCGCCTTGGTCATCACCACGCGTCGGTCGACGCACGTTCGCTTCGGCTTCATCGCACGCTTCGCATCCGCACATCGCGATCGCGGCGTCACCGCGCGCGCACAAAGCGTTCCACTCGTCGACATCACCGACTGCATCGATCACCGTTCGATCGATCGATCGAATCCCTGCACTTTACGGAACGACGGTCGAACCCGCGCGTCAGTCGCCTCGTCCTCGAACCGCGTCGAACGCGCGGACGAACGCACACGCGGTTTATCGAGTCGCGCGCGATACCCCGTCGGCGCGATCGACGCACCTCGCGAGACGGATTCTGACGACACAGCTGGTGAGTCACAACCCTAGGCTAAGCCCTAGGTGGGCGACGCGGTCAAAGGTGAGCACCTTGCATTGGCGCCGAGG